>Ga0315288_10000561_pt1 | contig 46750 bp, 36 predicted proteins | sample YL17G11_20_MG_FD_203454 | JGI IMG/M metagenome (GOLD analysis project Ga0315288, IMG submission 203454) | Sediment microbial communities from Yellowstone Lake, YNP, Wyoming, USA - YL17G11_20 | ecosystem: Environmental > Aquatic > Freshwater > Lake > Sediment | place: USA: Wyoming | collected... | reverse complement strand
TTCTCTCGAGTTCATCGCGCCCCACGGCCCGAACTTCTACGGTATAAACACAATGGCGTTCCGTTCGCCGGACGACGGCTACGCCCTCGGGCCGATGACGTCGGCGGCGCTGGAAGACGGCGCGTGGGCCCTCGAACAGATGCCCGACGCGATGCCCTCGCTCGAGGCCGCGGCCGCGAGCGATAATCATTATTGGGCGGTACTGGAAAACGCTGACGACTATCCCGACAGTCTGTGGCGGACGCCGTGATGGATAAGCCGCGCTGCGTTATTACTTCGTTCGTCGGCGCCGCGTTAATTACGTCCTTGGCGTTCGCCGCGGACCTCACGTTCGCGGCGGGCGTATTCCGCTTCCCCGCCACCGACTACTACTACCCCAACTTCTACGCCGAGATGGGCTTCCGCGGCGAGCTCGCCCTCGGCGTCGGGACCGTCAACCGCTCCACCGTCCGCCTGCTCGTCGCCGGCTACCCGATGGACGACAACATCTTCGACCCCGCGGCGGAATACGCCTACCGCCGGAATATGACGCTGTGGGGGTGGGACGTGTTGTTGGAGCCCGCCGCCGGCTTCCAATACACCAAGCTCCAATACCCCGCGCCGTACTACCCCACCGTCACGCACAACTTCATGCCCTGGCTGCGGATGGGCGGCGACGCCGGCGCGGGGCACCACCTCGTCGGCCCCCTCGCCCTCGCGGGCCGCTACCGCGTCCGGGCGCTCTACTACCTCGGCGACAAGTTCTTCCTGGACGACGAGGGGAAGGTGGAGCGGCTGCGGCTTGTCCACGGGCCGATAGCGGAGCTCGGGTGGCGGTTCAACGAGCGGTGGGCGGCGTTGGCGCGCGGCGGCTGGGAGTTCGGCGGCTACTACGACGCCATCTTCATGACGCCGGAGGAGCTGCTCGCGAGCCGCCCCTACGCCGAGGCAGGGTTCACGTATTCGTTCTGACCGCCTTTCCAGCCGAAAACGCGACGCCGCCCCGAGGGGCGGCTTTTTCGCGCCCCGGCGGCCCGGCGGTTATTATATTTGACTATAATGCGCAATTATGTTAAATTAACGGCTAATTTATCCCCCACGGCGGCGACCGCCGCCTTAACGCGGTGCACATTAGGCGCCCGCCGGGCGCCGAACGGTCCTCTGGAGGAAAGAATGGTCGAGAAACACCTGTTTACGTCCGAAAGCGTGACGGAAGGCCACCCCGACAAGGTGGCGGACCAGATCTCGGACGCCATCCTGGACGGCGTCATGGCCCAGGACAAGTTCGGCCGCGTCGCCTGCGAGACCACCGTCACCACCGGCCTCGCCCTCGTCGTCGGCGAGATGACCACCAACTGCTACGTGGACATCCCCAAAATCGTCCGCAACACCATCAAGGAAATCGGCTACACCAGCGCCGACTACGGCTTCGACTACCTCACCTGCTCCGTCGTGACCTCCATCGACGAGCAGTCGCCGGACATCGCCATCGGCGTCCTCCCCACCGAGTCCAAGGAGCAGGGCGCCGGCGACCAGGGCATGATGTTCGGCTTCGCGGTGGACGAGACGCCGGAGCTCATGCCCATGCCCATCCACTACGCCCACCTGCTCACGCGCGAGCTGGCGGCGGCGCGGCGGTCCGGCGCGCTCCCGTGGCTCCGGCCCGACGGCAAGTCGCAGGTCACGGTGGAATACGACAACGGCCGGCCGGCGCGCATCGACGCCGTCGTCATCGCCTGCCAGCACCACCCCGAGGTGGCGTGGGACGACATATACAAGGGCGTCCTGGAGCACGTCGTCAAGCCCGCCATCCCGGGCGAGACGCTGGACGGGGACACCAAATACTACGTCAACCCCACCGGCCGCTTCGTCCTGGGCGGGCCCCAGGCCGACTCGGGCCTCACCGGCCGGAAGATTATAGTGGACACCTACGGCGGCATGGGGCGCCACGGCGGCGGCTGCTTCTCGGGCAAGGACCCCTCCAAGGTGGACCGCTCCGCGGCCTACATGATGCGCCACATCGCCAAGAACATCGTGGCCGCCGGCATCGCGCGCCGCTGCGAGCTGGAGGTGGCCTACGCCATCGGCGTCGCCCACCCCGTTTCCGTCAACGTCGAGACCTTCGGCACGGGCAAGGTGGACGACGACAAGCTCATCAAAATCGTCCGCGACCACTTCGACCTCCGCCCCGCGGCCATCATCGAATACCTGGACCTCCGCCGCCCCATCTTCAAGAAGACCGCCGCCTACGGCCACTTCGGCCGCGAGGACGCCGAATTCTCCTGGGAGAAGACCAACCGCGCCGACGAGCTCCGTCGCGCCGCCGGCCTGTAGCCGGCCGAGGACAACGCCATGAAAGCCGACGTCAAAGACCCCGGCCTGGCCGCCGCCGGCAAGCTCAAGATCGAATGGGCCGACCGCCAGATGCCGGTCCTCACCCTCATCCGCGAGCGCTTCGCCGGCAGCAAGCCGCTCGCGGGACAGACCATCGCGGCCTGCCTCCACGTCACCACCGAGACCGCCAACCTCATGCGCACCCTCGAGGCCGGCGGCGCCAAGGTGGCGCTGTGCGCCTCCAACCCCCTGTCCACCAGCGACGAGGTGGCCGCCTCGCTCGTGAAGGACTTCGGCATCTCGGTCTTCGCCGTCCGCGGCGCCGACCGCGACCTCTACTACCGCCACATCTCGTCGGCCCTGGACGTCAAGCCCACCATCACCATGGACGACGGCGCCGACCTCGTGTCCACCATCCACACCGAGCGCCGGGAGCTTCTGCCCGGCATCCGCGGCGGCACCGAGGAAACCACCACCGGCGTCATCCGCCTCCGGGCCATGGCCGCGAAGGGCGATTTGGAGTATCCCATCATCGCCGTGAACGACGCCCTCACCAAGCACCTCTTCGACAACCGCTACGGCACGGGCCAGTCCACCGTGGACGGCATCCTGCGCGCCACCAACGTCCTGTTCGCCGGCTCCACCGTGGTCGTCGCCGGCTACGGCTGGTGCGGCCGGGGCTTCGCCCTCCGCGCCGCCGGCCTCGGCGCCCACGTCATCGTGACCGAGATTGACCCGGTGCGGGCGCTGGAAGCCCAGATGGACGGCTACCGCGTCATGCCCATGGCCGCCGCGGCGCCGCTGGGCGACCTGTTCGTGACGCTCACCGGCGACCTCCGCGTCATCCGCCGCGAGCACTTCGAGCGCATGAAGGACGGCGCCATCGTCGCGAACTCCGGCCACTTCAACGTGGAGCTAGACCTGGAGGCGCTCGCCGCCATGGCCGCGTCGCGCCGCGCCGTCCGCCCCGAGGTGGAGGAGTTCCGCCTGGCCGACGGCCGGCGGATATACGTCCTGGCCGAGGGTCGGCTGGTCAACCTCGCCGCCGCCGAGGGCCACCCCGCCACCGTCATGGATATGTCGTTCGCCAACCAGGCCCTCGCCGCCGCGTTCATCAGCGCCCGGGCCTCCTCGTTGGAGAAGAAAGTATACGCCGTTCCCAAGGAAATCGACAACGAGGTCGCGCAACTCAAGCTCCGGGCGCTCGGCACCAGCATCGACGCCCTGACCGACGAGCAGCGCCAATACCTCGCGTCCTGGGAGATGGGAACGTAGCCGACGACCGCGCGCCAAGGCGGGTTGACGGCCCGCCTTTTTTTATTATATTATTGAGGCAGTTTCGGCCCCAGCCATGAACGACGTGAAACTAGGCATGCGGCTGGCCGGCGCCGAGAGCGCCGGCCAGTTCAAGGTCCTGAAGCGGGTTGCCGCCGCGCGGGCGACGCCGGCGTTGGTGGCCTCCTTCGCCCGCGTTTTCGACACGGCGGCCCGCGCCGCGGCGGACCGCGACACCCGCCGGTGGTTCGCGAACCAGCGCGGCGCCGTCGCCGACGGCGACATCGCGGACCTCACCCTCGCCTACTACGAAAGCGCGCTCCGCAAGTTTCGCCCCTACCTCGAGCTGGACTACGCCTGCGCCGGCGAGGAGCGCACCTGCCGCTACCGCGGCGGCGACGCCTTCCTCCGCTGGCTGGGCCGCCAGCGGCGGATAAAGCCGCGCGTTTTCCGCGTCTTCTTCGCGGTCCCCGCCACCCGCGTCCAGGTCCAGCTCCAGCCGTGCATCACCGCCGACAAGTCGTTCCTGTGGGCGGCGGGGGTGGAGCCCGCGGCGCTGGAGGACCTCGTGGCCGCGCTGGACGCGGCGTTGGCGCAGGAGGCCGGCCCGCGGCGGCGCCTCCGCTCCTGGCTGGTCAACATCCTCCTGGCCGGCGCTTTGGCCCTCCCCTTCGCCGTGGGCCTGACGCTCCGGCTCCGCCACCTGGCGTGGCACACGGTCCTGGCGGCCGCCACCGCCGCGGACGCGGCGTCGGTCCTGGGGCTGGTTTACCTCTTCCGGCTGGCCTTCCCGGCCGTCGTCCTGGCCTTCGACGCAAACGCGGGCGCGCGGTGGCGCCGGCGGGCCTGGCGCGCCGCCTACGGCGCGGCGGCCCTCGCGCTTCTCGCCGGGGCGGCCGTCCTCATCTTCACCTCCTTCTTCCGACTGGCGTGGTGACGGCCGCGCCCACGAAACCCCGGGCGCCGGCCGCGCTCGCGCTGCGAGCCGCGACGGCGCCGTTCCGCCTCGCGGCGCGGGGCGCCCGGGCCGCGGTTCGCTATCTCTGGACGCGGCCCCGCCGCACGAAGCTCAAGGCCCTGGCCGCCTCGCTGGGGACGCTGGCGCTGGTCTTCACGCCGTTCGACAAGGGCGACACCGGCGTCTTCCTCCTCCCCACCGACGGCACCGAGGTCACGCTCCCCCAGCACCTCCTGGAGGGCAAGCTCTACAAGCTCACCGTGGGCGGGACGTACGTCGGGACCGGCGACGGCCGGCGCTACGACGCCGAATACATCACGGTGAGCGACCCCTTCGACACGCCGCGTTCGTCGCTCGTCATAGACGGCCGGCTCTCCACGCCGGACCGGCGCGACGAGGTCAACCACCGCTACACCTACTACGTCGGCGGCCGCGGGCGTCCCGTGCGCCTGAAGCTCCTGGACTGGGTCATCGCCGGCGGGCCGGAGGGCGCCTACTACGACAACGAAGGTTTCCTGGAAGTCACGACGGAGGAGGCCGACTTCCGCTTCCAGGCCGACGACGACCCGGGCAAGCAGGCCATCGCGACCGTCTTCCGCTACACGCTGGACCCGCAACCCCGCCCCCAGGATACGGTCCACCTGGAGGTATTCGCGCGCGGCGACGACGGCACGCGGACCAAGGTGTTCGAGGCCGCGAGCGACGGCTACCTGGATGCGGCGCTGGGCTTCCCGCTGCGCCTCGAGAAGGAGCCGCGCAACTCCTTCACGTGGTATAACGTGGCCAACGTGGGGCCGGGCGCCTTCCAACCCGTCGCCGCCGGCCTCTACGACGTAACGCTCACCGTCCGGAGCGGCGACGAGGTCTATTACGCCTTCCCGCCGGACGCCAAATCGCGCTACCTCACCGTGGCCGTCCTCCCGCGGTCGTCCGACCCGCGCGCCAACCCCCAGCCGCTCATCCGCGCCGACGACCAGGGCCGCCGCGTCTTCCCATATTACAGCCCGCGCGCCGCCCACCCCATCCTCGGGCCCATCGCGGGGATAGAGAACATCTACGTCCCGGGGCGGAAAATCGCCCATCCCGCGTTCCTCTACTACTCGCCCACGGGGCCGGGCGGCGGCGCCGTGGCGTCGGCCGCCGTCTTCTACGTCAAGCGGATGGTGAACCTCGCGCTCGCCACCAAGGCGGAGTGCGACGCCGGCTTCGCCTACACGCCCATGACGAACATCTCGGGCGTCTACGACGACGAGCTGGTGAGCCGGATGGTCGTGCTGCGGCGGCAGCTGCCGTACGACACCGGCGCGGAGGAAAAGATACTGGACGAGGTGGACAACCTGCCGCCGGGGCGGGGATACGCCGCGTCGCCGGAGGAGCTGGGGCGCATCGTGGGCGCGCCCACGCTGGAACACCTGATGAACGTGAAGTTCCGCATCCAGGGCGTCCCGGCCGAGCTCCCCATCCGCGAGTTCGACAACTTCGAGGCCTACAACGAACGGGACCCCTACCACAGCCTGTATCATACGTTCGTGGAAGTCGGACGGCGCGTCAACGGCGAAAAGCGCCGGTTCGGGCCGCCGCCGGCCGGCGGCGAACCCATCGCCGACAAGCGCTACGACCCCTCCGACGACGACTTCACGGCGCTGGTGATGGCCATCTCCTACCAGGAGTGCGGCTTCGTCCACACCCTCGCCGACGGCTACTGCTACCGCGTAGGCCGCGGCCGCGGCTCGGCCACCGGCTACATGCAGTGCACCGCGGACCTCATACACGGCACCAACTACAAGATAACCTACCCCGGGGCCGACGGCCTGGTGGCGACGCGGCTCAACCGCTTGCCCTACAACTCGCGCTACGCCGTGCGTAACGTCGCCCGCTTCAACATCGAAATCGGGGCGCAGTTCCTGCGGGAGGTAATAGACCAGGCCGACTCCGCCTCCTACGGCCGGGACTTCGCCCGCGCGACGTCGGGCGACGGCTGTCTGTCGTGGGCGACGACCGCGGGGGCCGTGAACCGGGCGAAGCTGGCGGGGGCGATGTACAACGCCGGCCCGGGGGCGATGAAGGTCATCCTGGCCGAGATCTACGACGACCCCGCCACGCCCAACCGCAACGAGGGGATTGACTTCTTTCTGGAGGATTGCGAGGGAGACCTGGCGCCGTTCATGGCGCGCTTCCGCGCCGACCTCTACGAATATTCGCGCGGCCGCGCGAAGTTTCCCATCCAGAAGAAAGGCGCCGAAGGGACCGTCCGCGTGGAGCAGCTGCTTCGCTGGCTGGGGCCGTTCTGGTACAAAAAGATTGAGGGGATAAGTTGGGCGGAGGCGGCATTGTTGAAGATAGACCGTGAGGTCGTCCCCTACGTCGACGGCGTGGGGACGAACTTCGTCCTCCTGCGCGGCCACGCCGAATCGTACTTCAAGAACCGCGACTTCGCGAGTTTGTGGCAACGCCCGGGCCACGTCGCCTCGCTCGAGGACGCCATCCGGCCGCCCCGCGGCCTCAAGAAGCGCCCCCAATAAAAAAAGCGGCCCGCCGGGCCGCTTTTTTTCCACGCCAGGAGTTATTTCGAATCCGACAACGGCGCCGACAGCGAAGGCGCGGCGCCCGCCTCCAGCGTATAATTTTCTCCGGCGTTCATCGCCACTGTTTCGTCGAGCGCGATCTCCACGCGGCCTTTGACGACGATGTGGTTGGACCCCGGCGCGACCAGCAACCCCTTCGCGGGGGTGTCGCCGACGTAGTTGCCGTTGACGAACAACTTGCCGCGGACGCCGTTCACGTTGAGCGTCGCGGCGGGGGCGCCCGCCGGCGGCGTCGGGTCCACCCTCGTCTCTTCGAGCGCCGCGGCGAAGGCCCGGGCGCGCTCCGTGGCCGCGGCGTGGGCCGGCCCCGGGTAGTGGTATTTCGGCATCCGGTCCACGGCCCAGCGGACGCCGACGACGACGCCCAGGACGAGGAGGCCGAGGGCGGCGGCGATAAGGATAAGGTTGCCCGGCCGCGTCAGCCGGTAACCGAGGCGCCGCCGCCTTATCTCGTAGCCCTGCGCGACTTCGTCGCGGACGACGACGCCGCCGGCTTCGGCCGGCCCCTCGGTCAACGCCGTCTCGCGGGCCTGGGCCAGCGCCCGCTCGAATTCCGTGGGCGCCGGCGCCGTTTTAAACGGCTGCACGTCGTAAACCTCGATCTCGACGTCGGTGGCCGGCCCGGAGGTCAAAGCCGCGCCGCAAGCCAGGCACGTCGCGAGGTCATCGGGATTCTCCACGCCGCACTTGCCACAACGCATAAAGGGAGCACCTCGCCGGCGAGTTTACAACAAGCGTCGGGTTAAATCAAGCGCCTAACGCCCGGCCGCGAGCCGCCGGACGAACTCCAGCGTCGCCGTTTCCGCCGGCGCGTCGGCCGCCAACGTCAGCGTTACGACCGTCTTGCCGCGGCGGGGCCGGACCGCCACACCGGCGACCGACGCCGGCGCGGCGATATCCGCCATCCGGGCCAGGTCGGCCTCCCCCAACTCCAGCGTCACCGTCCGGCCCCGGATCGTGACCAGCTCTACGCCCGCCTTCTCGCCCTGGAGGCGTATGTCGCGCACGGCCAGGAGCCGACTCACGGCGGCGGGGAGCGGGCCGAAGCGGTCGCGGAGCTCTTCCGTCATGCTCGCCAACGCGCGTTCGTCGGCCACCTCGCTGAGCCGCCGGTACACGCCGAGCCGCTGGCGTTCGTCTTCAATGTAACCCGGCGGTATGAAAGCGTCGCGGTCCAGCCGCACCGTGACCTCGGCCGAAAGCGGCGGGCCCTCGCCCTTGAGCTCGCCCACGGCGCGGGCGAGTATGTCGGTATACAGCTCCAGCCCCACGGCGGCCACGGCGCCGGACTGCTCGGGCCCCAGGATGTTGCCCGCGCCGCGGATCTCGAGGTCCCGCATGGCCAGGCGGAAGCCGGACCCGAGTTCCGACGCGTCGCGCAACGCCTGCAGGCGCTCCCGCGCGGCGTCGGTAAGGGCGTGGCTCGGCGGCGTCAGGAGGTAGGCGTAGGCGCGGACGTGGGACCGGCCGACGCGGCCGCGGAGCTGATGGAGCTGGCTCAGGCCGAAGGCGTCGGCGCGGTTGATGATGATGGTGTTGACGTTCGGGAAATCCAAGCCGGCCTCAATGATGGCCGACGAAACCAGGACGTTGAAGCGGCGGGCCGCGAAATCGTGCATGACCCGCTCCAGCTCGTGTTCCGGAAGCTGGCCGTGGGCGACGCCGAAACGGGCCTGCGGCACGAGGTCGCCGAGGTAGGACGCCACGGCGTCGATGGTCTTGACGCGGTTGTGGACGAAGAAGACCTGGCCGCCGCGGTCCAACTCGCGGGTTATGGCGTCGGCGATGAGGTCCTCGTCGAAAGGCGCCACCGCCGTGTGGATGGGCAGGCGCTCCAGCGGCGCGGTCCCGATGAGCGACATGTCGCGGAGCCCCGCCAGCGCCATGTGCAGCGTGCGGGGGATGGGAGTGGCCGCGAGCGTCAGCACGTCCACCAGCTTCCGCATCTCCTTTATTTTTTCCTTCTGGGCGACGCCGAACCGCTGCTCCTCGTCCACGATGAGGAGGCCGAGGTTGGCGAAGGAGACGTCGCGGGAGAGGAGGCGATGGGTCCCGACGACCACGTCCACCTTGCCCGCCGCGAGGTCCGCGGCCACGGCTTTCAGCTCTTTCGCGGAGCGGAAGCGGCTCAACACCTCCAGGCGCGCGGGAAAAGGAGCGAGCCGCTCGCGGAAGGTGGCGAAGTGCTGGTCGGCGAGGATGGTGGTGGGGACGAGGACCGCAACCTGCATCCCGTCCGCCACGGCCTTGAGGGCCGCGCGTACCGCGACCTCGGTCTTGCCGAAGCCCACGTCGCCGCAGATCAACCGGTCCATCGGCTTGGGCGCGGCCATGTCGGCCGCCACGTCGTCTATGGCCTGAAGCTGGTCGGGCGTCTCGACGAACGGGAAGGTCTCGGCCAACTCGTCCTCCCAGGCGGGGTCGCCGGCGAAGGCGTGGCCTTCGCGGGCCGCCCGGGCGGCGTAGATTTCCACCAACTGCTTGGCGAGCTTCTCCGCCGACTTCCGGGCCTTGCGGCGGGCCCGCGTCCAGTCGGCGCCGCCGAGGCGGTCCAGCGGCCGCGCCGCCGGGTCGCCGCCGACGTACTTGTGGACGAGCCGCAGGTTGGCGACCGGGACGTAGAGGCGGTCGCCGCCGGCGTAGGTAAGGGTGATGAACTCCTCGTCGTGCTCCTCGACGCGGAGGGTCGCGAGCCCCTCGAAGCGGGCGACGCCGTGGTCGGCGTGGACGACGAGGTCCCCCGGCTCCAGGTCGAACGGCGAGCTTATCTTGACGGCGTCGTCGCCGGGCGCGAAGCGGGGCGCGCGGCGGCGGCGGACGGCGGGAGGCCGCCGCGCCATCACCCGCCACGCGGGGAAGACGGCCAGGCCGATCTCCTTCCAGATGAAGCCGCCGCGGACGGACCGGGGGTCGAGGCGGAACGGGACGTCGCCGGCCTGGGCCGAAACCATCTCGCGCAACCGCTCCCCCAGCTCCGGCCTTTCGGCGGCGACGACGACCTCGCCGCCGCCGCGAAAGGCGCGCGCCTCGTCCACGAACAACGGCAGGCGGCCCGCAATGTGGTCCACGCCGCGGGCGGCGAAGGCCAAGCGGGCGTCGGCCGTCGCCGGCGCGAGCGTAAGGACGTTCCCGCCCCGGCCTTTCACCGCCGCCACGATTTCGTCCAGCGACGCCAGGACCTCGTCCGCGCGGGGATAGGGGAAGGAGGGCGCGAGGGCCGCCGCGGCCTCCATCACCGCCGCTACCGCGGGCGGGTCGAAAACGACGAGGAGCGGCGGCACGCCGAAATACGCCGCCACCGTAGCCGTCTCCTCGTAGAGGAAAGGCAGGAGGTTCTCGACGCCCTCCACGTAGCGGTGGACGTCGAGGGCCTCGTAGGCGTCGGCCGCGGCGTCCTCGCCGTAGCGCTCGCGCACCGCCGCGGTGGCCCGCGCCACCCGCGCGGGGGTCAGTATTACCTCGCGCGTCGGGTAGACCGTAAGCGTCGCCGCCCCGTCCCGCCGACGCTGCGACCAGACGTCGAACGCGCGGATGGACTCTACCACGTCGCCCAACAACTCCAGGCGGTAGGCGGCGTCGCCGCCCGGGGGAAAGACGTCCACGATGGCGCCCCGGCGGGCGAATTGCGCCGGCCCCTCCACCATCCCCACGCGCTCGTAGCCCAAGGTCGCGAGCAGGTCCTCTATGACCGCGACGTCGACGACGTCGCCCGGGCGGAAGGTCCGGACGGCGCCGCGGAGCTCGGCCGGCGGCGGGAGACGACGCTGGACCGCCGCGGCGGCCGCGACGCACCACGTCGCCGGGGTTTCGAGCGCCAGGAGGGTACGGAGGCGGGCGGCCGAGGTCTCCAACCCCGGCGAGACCGGCTTCAGCGGGACGACGGCCGACGGCTCGAGGACCAGAACCTCGCCGCCGGCGAAAGCCGCGGCGTCGGCCGCCAACATTTCCGCCAGCTCGGGCGTGGGCGCGACCACCAACGCCGCGCCGTCCACCTCGCGCCGGAGGGCGGCGAGGAAAAAGGCGGCGGCGCCGGCGGGGAGGCCGCCGACGGCCACGGTCTCGCCGCGGCCGGCGTTCAAGGCGTCCACGGCGGCCCGGAAGACGGGGTGTCCGGTTATCCCGGTGAAGTAGTCCATGCAGCACGGAGGGGAAAATACGGCGAGAATTATATGATTTCGCGCCGCGGCATACAAGGCGAAAGGGCGGGGTGGGATAGCTATTGACTGAGGGACGCGATATGTTAGACTTGCCCGCCATGGCCGCCATGAAGCGACGAATCGCGAAAAACACCGCGGCGCTCCTCGCCACCCGGATAATAAACCAGGTGGCGGGCTTTTTACTCGTGGTATACGCGTCGCGGCGGCTGGGCGTCGCCGACTTCGGGCGCTACTCCTTCGTCGTCGCGTTCTACCTCGTTTTCGAGATGATCTCCATTTTCGGCCTCACCAACTTCCTGCCCCGGGAGATAGGCCGGCGGCGCGAAGAGGCGGGGAAATATTTCCTCCACGCCGCCATCCTGGTGGGGTTGGTGGCGGTGGCGCTGGTCGCCGTTATGAACGGCGTGGCGGCGGTCTACGGCCTGGACCGGGAGGTCTACCTCGCGGCGGTGGTGGTTTCCTTCGCGCTGGTGCCGGCGGCGCTGGGCGCGGCGGCGGAGGGGACCTTTATCGGCGTCGAGAAAGCCGAGTTCATCACGCTTTTCACCTTCATCAAACGTTTCCTGGTCACGGCGCTCAGCATTTACGCGCTGTGGCTGGGGCACGGGATACTGGCGTTGCTCGTCGTGCGGGCGGTGGTGGAATTCGTCGCCGCGGCCATCACGGTGCCGTTCTGCCTGTGGCAGACGAAGGCGTCGGGCGTCCGTTTCGACTGGGCCTTCGCCCGGGCCCTGTTCAAGGGCGCGCTGCCGTTCGCCGGCCTCGCCGTCCTGGCCTCCGTCTATTGGCGGCTCGACGTCCTGATGCTGCAGCGGCTCAAGGGGCCGACCGAGGTCGGGATCTACTCCGCCTCCTACCGGCTCATGTTCCTGCTCACCCTCATACCCGAGTCGTTCATGAACGCGGTCTACCCCAACCTGGCGCGGCTGTGGCGGGAAGACCGGGGGCAATTCGCGCGGGTGGCGGAGCGGGCGCTGCGGTACCTGGCGGCGATAGCGCTGCCGGCGGCCGCGGGGGCCTACATCCTGTCCCGGCCCGTCGTAATGTTGGTTTACGAGGTGGACTTCGCGCGCTCGGTGGCGGTGTTCTCGCTTATCATTTTTGCCGTAATCCCCATATTCATCAACAACGTCTTCTACCGAACGCTGTTCGCGGCGGAGCAGCAAATCAAAAGCATGTTTATCCTGGTGGTCAATATCGTCGTTTTCGTCGCCGCCGGCTTCCTCCTGATTCCGCGGTGGGGCGCCGCGGGCGCGGCGGGGGCGCTGCTGGTCTCGTTGGCCGCGGCGCTCATCCAGAACTACTGGTTCACGTTTGCCACGGCGTATCGCAGCCGCATGGGCGGCGCGTTCCTCCGCTCCGCGCTCGCGGCCGGCGTCATGGGGGCGGCGTGTTGGCTGGTGCGGCCCTACATCCCCTGGCCGCTGGTGGCCGCCGCGGGCGTCGTTGTCTACGTCCCACTCCTCTTCCTGCTGCACGTCCTCGGCCGCCAGGACCTGGGGGCCCTCCGGGAAATCGCCGGATGGGGCGCGAGGCCCGCGGCCGGCGGGGGCCGGTAAAAAAATCTATACTTTCCCGGCGCGTTATGTTAGTTTGAGACAAGCGGGGAGCCGGGACGAACCCGGGGCGGCCGCGCGGACAACAGGACGGAAGGCGGCATGGCTGACGAGAAGAAGACGCTGGAGCCGCGGTGGCTCTGGTATTTCATCGGCTTCATTATCCCGGTCGTAGGCATCATACTGGGAATAATGTATCGCCGCAAAGAGGCCCCCGAAAGCCAGGCGTTCGGCAAGAGCGAGCTGGTCGCGGGCATACTGGGCGTCGTGGCGTGCGTCGTGCTCTACGTCGCGTGGTTTTTCGTCCTGGGCGCCGCCGGCGCGTTGAAGTAGGGGGAAACGGTGGCCGACGAGACGCAACCCCTCGAGCCGGCGTGGCTGTGGTACGGCCTGTCGTTCATTATTCCCGTCCTGGGGATAATCCTGGGGGCCGTCTACCTGGGCAAGCCGGAGCCGGCCAACAAACGCTTCGGCAAGAATTGCCTCATCGCCGCGCTGGCCTATTTCGTCGTGGTTATCTGCTGCGTCATAATTTATCTCGTCGTCGTGGTCGGGATTATCGGTACGAGCTTCCTAGGCGCGCTGGGCAATACTTAAGCGACCTAAACCCTTCATTTCATATTAACGGAGGTTTCAGTCATGACCAATGGCGAAGGCAACAAACCGCTTGAGCCGAAAGTCTTGTGGTACATCCTTTCCTTCATAATCCCGCTTCTGGGCATCATCCTCGGTATCGTTTACCTGCGGAAGCCGGAACCGGAAGTCAAGGCCTTCGGCAAAACCTGCCTCATCGTCGCCATCATCTCCATCGTCCTGTGGTGCATCTGCTGGATTATATGGGCGCTGGTCTTGGGCGGCATGAGCGCCTTGCAGTAACGTCCGACGAAGACCCGGCCGCCCGCCGCAACGGCGGGTGGCCGGGCCGGGCGCCGGCGACGAACGGAAGGCCGAGCGCCGGCTTAGTGGTAAGACCAAAAGCCCGTATAACCGCGGTCGAACGTTCCGTAGGTTTTCCCGGGTTCGAATCCAGGAGGTACGCCAATGGAAACTGAACAGTATCCGCCGCCCGCTAACGTTACGCCCGGACCTTCTCAACCGGGTAAGGGTTTTGCTACCGCGTCGCTTGTATGTTCCTTGGTGGGCCTTCTCTTTTCGCCTTGCATAATTCTGGGTATAATATTCGGCTTTGTCGCTATTAACCAGATGAAAGGAACGGCCGGGGAAGGTAAGGGGATGGCCAAAGCCGGTATCATTATAGGGTTCTGTGGCATCGGCCTTTACCTTATCTGTTGTGTCCTTTATATAGTTTTATGGGGCGGCATAGCTTTATTGGGTGGTTTAGCCGGGAGCAGCTCGTAAACAAAGGCGTTAACCGAGGACAAGAGAGGTATTATGACCAACGGCGAAGCACCCGTCTTTACTCCCCCGCCGCCGCCGCCCGAGGGCGATAAGGCCCCGGAACCCCGGTGGCTGTTCTACATCCTGTCGTTCGTCATCCCGCTGGCCGGCATCATACTCGGCGCCATATATCTTTCCAAGAGCAGCCCGGACTGCAAGAAGTTCGGGAAAACCTGTCTCATCCTCGCCCTCTCCGCCATCGGCGTCTGCTGCCTGTGCTACGTCCTCTACCTCCTGGGCATCGTGGGCTTCGGCTTCCTGAGCACGATACTGTCGGCCGTAAGCTGACCCGCCGCATACGAACGACAAAGCCGGCCCGCAAGGGCCGGCTTTTTTATTTTATTATTTCTTATCGGGGCGCGGGCGTCGCACGCGCCGACGCGCCTAAAAATCCAGCGACAACGACGCGGTATGGGCCGCCTCGCCCGTAAAGTCCTCTTCCACGAAGGCGTAATCGAAGGTGACGTTGACGCCGCCGCGGGGCAGCACGACCGCCGCCCCCAGTGTGGGGGCGCCGTCGTCGTAGCCGGCGCGGAGGGCGAGACGCTCGTCCGCCCAAACCTCGGCGCCGCCGCGGAGCCGCCAATCTTCGCCCTGGCCCACGTCGCCCTGGACCACCAGCGCGAGCTTTTTCCACGGCCGGTAGGCCGCGCCCAACAAGCCGCGCGTGGGGACGTCCTCTTTCACGTCCCGGAGGCCGTATTCCTCATGGCTCCACCGGAGCGAGGTCGCGAGGTCGCGGCCCGCCGCCGCGAGCGTGAGCTGCTCCAGCGGCATGACCCTGACGCCGGCGTCGAGGCCGAAGCCCGAGACTTTGCCCGTGCCGATGACGGAATAGTAGAAACGGCCCGCGACGCCCAGCTGGACCCACGACACCGTCGGCCGGGCGAAGCCGAAGACGAAGAGGTTCTGCGAATTGGAGACGTCGGCCGTGGGGTTGCCGGCGGCGCTTCGGCCCTCGATGTCGCCGGCCGACGCGTTCATCCAGCTGATGCCCGCGCCCGCGCCCTCCAGGATGGGCCGGCCGTAACCCGCCTCCAGAATCCGCCGGTCGAAGGACATCGCCCGGTAGCTCGTCGCGATGACGTCGCGCGTGAGCGTCGCGAGGGCCGCGGGGTTGTAGTACAGCGGCCCGAAGCCGTCCAGCGCCACGCCCGCGCCGCCGAGCGCGAGGGTCCGGCCGTCGCCGGCCAGGAGGGCATAGGCGGCGGGGAGGCCGCCGTCGGCGTGGTCGGCCCCGCCGGCCAGGCCCGCGGTCCCCAGCGCCGCAACTACGATGATTAATCTACGCACCGTCGCCCCTCCTTATTCCAGGATGACGAACTTACCGCGGGCCGCCGGCTCGCCGTCGAGTTCGAGGGTGAAAAAGTAGACGCCGTTGGCGGCCGGGCCGCGCTCCTCGCGCACGCCGTACCACCGCTCGTCAATGCGCTCGCCCGGGCCCCGGTATTCGTTGTCCACCAGCCGCTTGACGCGCCGGCCGGCGAAGTCGTAGATGTCCAGCGATACGTTACCGCCGCCCGCGAGCGCGTAGCGGAAGGTGATGAAGCCGTCGCGCGACGGCGAGAACGGGTTGGGGAAGGCGAAGGCCGTGGGCAAGTCCAGCGGCCCGGCCTTGGGCGAAAGGTCCACCGCCCGCCAGGTGGCGCCGCTGTCCAGCGAGTAGGCGAGGCCGACGGCGGTCCCGGCCCACACCTCTTCCTCCGAGGCCGCGGCCAGCGCCGTGATATAGCGGTCGGGGAGCCCCGCCTCCTCGCGGGCGGTGCGCCAGGTGGCGCCGGCGTCGTCGGTCCGGGAGACACCGCTGAGCGTCCCCGCCCACGCCCACGCCCCGTAGGCGGCGAGGGCGTAGACGGTGTTGTCTCCCAGCCCCTCGGTGCGGGAGTAGCGGGTCCAGCTCGCGCCGCCGTCTTCCGACTTGTAAACGCCGCGGCCCTCGCCGTGAGTCGGGTCGGGGGGCGCGGAACCCACCCACGCCGTGTCGGCGCCGGCGTCGTGCTGGATGCACACTACGGGGAAGAAGCCCTCGAGCTGCTGCCGCGGTCCGTAAAACGTCCAGCTCCCGCCGTTGTCCGTAGACTTGAAGACGCCGGTGTTGGAGGCGAGGGGACGGTCGCCGGGCTGGTCCCCGAGAAACGGGTTGGGAAACGTCACCTCGGCCGCGGCCCATATGAGGTCGCCGCGTTTCGCGAGGGAGTAGAAGTGGCGGCACTCGCGGCCCTGGTCGTCGCGGGGTTTGATAAGCTCCCACGAGGCGCCGTCGTCGTCGGAGCGGCCGATGCCGCCGTCCCACAGCGCCACCCACACTACGCCCGCGCCGTCCACCAACACGTCCCACGCCAGCTCGTTCGTCCCGTCGCACGGGAGGCCCCGGGACTTGCCGATGACCTCCCACCGGCCCGTGGAGGCGTCGTAGTGGGCCATACCCTTGCCGTTGTAATACACGCCGCCGAAGGGGTCCTCCACGACCTCGATGCACGAGGCCCAGATATCGCCGCCGCGCGCCGCGACCGCCACGACGTCGTTGGAGGGAAGGCCGTCGCCGGCGTGGAAGGTCCGCCAGGTGGCGCCGCGGTCGTCGGTGACGCCGAGGCCGTCCATGGTCGCGACGTAGACGTCCGAGCCTTCAAGCCATATGTCCTGGATGACGTTGGACAGGCCACCCTGCAGCGTTCGCACGCCGCCGGCGCGGATGGCGAGCCACGACGCCTTGGGCGCGGCGCCGGCCGCGGCCGCCAGGGCCAAAGCCGCCAAACCTATTATCAGTTTTCGTTTCATGACGTTAGACCTCTCCCGCGCCCGCGGCGCGCCGGGCCGTCCGCCTCGTCTGCCGCCGCTTCACCGCGGCGTAGGCCAGGCCGTAGGCCAAAGCGGCTACGACCGTCGCCAATACCAGATTGCCCGCGAGGTACACGTACGTGGTCCGCGACAGCGCGAAGACGTAGCGTTCGTTTTTAACCTGGCCGTAAATAGCGTGCCAGTCCGCGCCGGTCAAAGCCGCGCCCGCCATCGCCGACGCGCCCCAGAACAGCGGCGACGTTAACGGGTTCATCACCATCGCCCCCGCCAGCGCCCCGGCCTTGTTGAAGCGCAGGAGCCACGCCAGAAGGAGCGCCACCGGCCCGGCCAGGCCGAAGGTGGGGACGACGCCCAACCACACGCCCACCGCCACGCCCGTGGCCACCTGGTGGGGCGACGCGTTTATCCGCACGACGCGGACGTAGAGGAGCTTGGCCAGCCCCCATACCCGCTGCCCCAGCTTCTTGGCCCGGGCACGGCGGGGCCGCTTCACCCAGTGGGTTTTCACGCCGCTCCCCCGCCCATCCCCTACTCCGGGAACACGCCGAAATAATCGGCCGGTTCTTTCCGCATCCTCTTCACCACGGCGTAAATCGGTTTGAATACCTCCATGAACACGAGCGGCAGCGACGATATAAGGATGGCCAGCGCCCAATCGCGCGCCGACAGCGGCACGGTGTGAAAAATCGGCTGGAGGAACGGGAGATATACGATGGCCGCGTGCAGCGCCATCACGCCCGCGAACGACAACAACAGCCACGGGTTGGTGAACGGCCCCAGCGCGAAGAAGGACCGCGTCTGGCTCCGGCAGTTCAGGGCGTGGAACTTCTGCGACAGCGTCATGACCGTAAAGGCGAACGTCCGGGCGGCGTCCACGCCCTCGGCGAAGTAGAACAGGACGAGGACGTACGACCCGAGCGTGGACAGCGTCATCATCAAGCCCTGGACCCCCATCAGGCGAAGCTCGAAGCCGTCGAACAAAAACATACTCTTGGGCCGGGGGGGCTTGAGCAGCAGGCCGGGCGTGGGCGGGTCCACGCCCAACGCCAGCGCGGGGGGCCCGTCGGTAACGAGGTTCACCCACAAAATCTGGATGGGCAGCAGCGGCAGCGGCCACCCCGCGAGCGTCGCCGTCAGCATTACCAGGAGTTCGGAGACGTTGCACGACAGGAGGTAGTGGATGACCTTCTTGATGTTCTCGAGGATGGCCCGCCCTTCCTCCACGGCGGCAACGATGGTCGCGAAGTTGTCGTCGGTGAGGATCATGTCCGACGCTTCCTTGGAAACGTCGGTCCCGGTGATGCCCATGGCGATGCCGATGTCGGCTTCCTTGAGCGCCGGCGCGTCGTTGACGCCGTCGCCGGTCATGGCCACGACCGCGCCCCGCGACCGCAGCGCCCGCACGATGCGGAGCTTGTGCTCGGGCGTCACGCGGGCGAAGACCCGCGCGTCTTCCAGCTCGTCTATCAGCTGCTCGTCGCTGAGGCCGTCCAGCTCCCGCCCCGTGAAGGCCGTGCTCCCCTTTTCCAGAATGCCCAGGTCGGAGGCCACGGCGACGGCCGTCTCCTTGTGGTCGCCGGTAATCATGATGGGCGTGATCCGCGCCATCCGGCACTTGCGCACCGCGTCGTAGGCCTCCGGCCGCGGCGGGTCCTCGATCCCCAGAAAGCCCCGGAAGGTCAGGTCGCGCTCCAACCCCGCGTCCACCCCTTCCTTTTTCCCCGGCTCGCGGCTCGCGACGGCGATGACGCGCAGGCCGCGCGCCGCCAGGGCGGCGTTGGCCCCCAGGATGCGCTTCCGCTCCTCGGCCGAGAGCGCCCGGTCGCAACCGTCGGTCCGCACGCGGGAGCAATGCTCGAGCAGGATTTCGGGCGCCCCCTTCACCACCGCCAGGCGCCCGCCGTCGCCGCCGTAAACGGCGGTCATCCGCTTGCGGGTGGAGTCGAAGGGGACCTCTCCCTCGAACCGGCGCGCCGCCGCGAGCGCGCGGGGGTCGACGCCGGCGGCCAGCGCCGCCTCCACGATGGCGGCTTCGGTGGGGTTGCTGCGCGCCCCCTCCAGGCCAAACTCGCCCGTCGTGGCGGCGGCGATGAAGTCGCCGGTGCACAACAGCGCGTCCGACAACAGCGGCATGACCTCGGCCGGGGCGTCCGGGCGCACGACCTCGCGGCCGTTGACGTAAACCCGCCGGATGACCATCTTGTTCTGCGTCAGCGTCCCCGTCTTGTCCGAACAGATAACGGACGTCGAGCCGAGGGTCTCCACCGAGGACAGGCGCCGGACGAGGGCGTGGCGTTTTGCCATTCGCTGGACGCCGAGGGCCAGCGCGATGGTAACCACCGCCGGCAAGCCCTCGGGTATGGCCGCCACCGCCAGCGAGACGGCGGTCAGGAACATCACCTCCGCGGGAATGCCCCGCAGCAAGCCGGCGACGAAAACGACGCCGCACAGGCCGAGGCACGACCACAGCAGCGCTTTGGCGACTTTCGCCAGCCGGTGTTGGAGAGGCGTCTGTTCCGCGCCCACCTCCTGCACCAGCGTCGCGATGTGGCCCAGCTCCGTCGCCATCCCGGTGGCCGCGACGACGCCGACGCCGCGGCCGTACGTGACGACCGTGCCGGTGTAAACCATGTTGACGCGCTCCGCGAGCGCCGTCTCGCCCGGAAGGACCACTTCCGCCGCTTTTTCCACCGCCAGCGACTCGCCGGTGAGCGCCGCCTCGTCCGCCTGGAGGTTGTAGGCCTCCAGGAGGCGCAGGTCGGCCGGGACCTTGTCGCCCGCCCGCACGTGCACGACGTCGCCGGGGACTACCTCGCGGGTATCCACCAGCCGCTCCAGGCCGTCGCGAACGACCGCCGTCCGGGGCGCCGCCATTTCGCGCAGGGCTTGGAGCGACTTCTCGGCCCGGTGCTCCTGTACGAATCCGAGGATGCCGTTCAGGAGGACGATAGCGAGGATGGCGGCCGCGTCCATGAACTCGCCCAGGAACGCGGAGATGATGCACGCCCCGATCAGGACCAGGACCAGGAAGTCCGTAAACTGGCCCAGGAACATCTTGATGGGGTGGCGCCGGCCCACCGCCTGCAGCGCGTTGGGCCCCACCGTGCGGAGGCGGGCGGCGGCCTCGTCGCCGTCGAGCCCCCCCGGATACGCGGAGGCGAGCGCCGACGTCGCCTCCCGGGGAGACAGGGCGAACCAGAGGACCGTCCGGTAATCGTCGTCGAGGGCAGGCATTACGTGAACAGGTGTTTAACGCCGAAAATCAGGGAACGGAAGAAGCCCGCGCGCCGTTCGGCGCTGAGGGCGAGGAAGCGCTCCCGGATGGGCTCGAGGATATCGGCCTCGTTGTCCCGGGCGGGCGGCGGCTCGCGAAGCTGCTTGGGAAGGGCGCCGTCGCCCAGGGCCCGCCGGACGGCCGCCCGCGCCAGCTCGTCGGAAAGGGCGAGGTAGTCGCCGTCGTCGAGGAAGTGGCCCCACGCGGTGACGATTTCTTTCATGCGGTCCTGGTTGGGGATAAGGACGGCGCCGGCGAGGCGGCCGCCCGCCGCGAGGTAGGCCTCGGCCGCTCCCTTTTTCTCGTCCTGCGAAAACGGCGCGCTCTCGGGGGCGTACGTCTCCATGAGCCGCTTTTCGATCTCGGCGACTTTGGCCCGGGCCGTCACGTTCTCGCCCAGCAGATACTGGAGCGGCCCGTAGACCTTAGAGAGCGTCTCGTCCAGGACGCGGCGCCGCCGCGCCACCGCGGCCAGAAGCGCCATCACCGCGAGGCCGAAGAGCGTCCCCACGCAGAGGTAGGCGAAAGGCGCGAGTACGTTTCCCATAGCATCTCCTGACAGGTTAACCGCCGGCCCGGGCGCGCCGGGGCACGGCCGCCAGCGCCACCGTGGCCGCCGCCGCGACGACCGCCACCGCCGCCGACGCCTGGCCTATACCCAACACCGGGATGAGGATAACGGAAGTCACCACCGCGCTCGCGGCCGCGCCCAACAGGTCCAGGCCGTAGAGGGCGCCGACGCCCCGGCCTCCCCAGCTCCGGAGCGCCGCCACGAACGCCACGCCGCCGCACGCCCCCGCCGCGAAAGCCAGCACGCCGAACGTCAGGTGAACGCAGGCCGGGGGCGCGGCCGACCACTGCGCCAACATGCGGGCGACAAACGGCAGCGCGACGGCGAGGGCCGCGGCGCAACCCATCGCCCAAGTTAGCGCCGCGAGGTCGCTCCCGCCGCGCCGGGGCCAGGCGCCGCCCACGCCCAGCCCGGCCATGAAGGCGCCTACGATGAGCGCGAGCTCCAGGTAGGCGGCGCCGTATACCGCCTGATAGCAGAAGACGACCAGGAGCTCGAGCGCGAGCTGGACGAAACCCTGGACCGTCACGGCGAACGCGGCCGCGCCGCGGGCGCCCAGCCGCCGCCGGAAAAACCACGGCGCGACGGCGACCGCCGCCAAGGCGAAAATATACCATAATTTTACGCGCCGCGCCGCCCCTAATACCTTCAGCTCGGCGCCGCCCGCCCGCGCCGCCGCGAGCGCCAGGCCGTAATAAAGCCCCGCGGGTTTGAAGTCGGCGTTGACGGGCGCGGGCGCCGCCAGCGCCCGGGACGCCGCGGCCAACCGGTCGGCGGTAAGCCGATACTTGAAATACGCCGGCGTCAGGTATAGGTTGCGGACGCCGGTCCGCTCGAGCGCGCGGGCGTAGGCCGGCGCCGACGCGTCCAGCGGCCCATCCGAGCACAGAAAGATGAAACGTTCGCCCGGCAGGTAGGCGACGCGGCCGAAGGCCGCGGCCGCCGTGCGCCGCTCGCCCGCGAGGAACGCCGCGAGAGTCGGCGGGTAATAATTCGCGGCGCCGGGCGCGCCGAAGGCCAGCACGCCGTCGGGCGCCAGCAGTCTCTTCGCGTCGGCGAAAAACTCCCGCGTGTAGAACCGGTTCACCTGAGCCGACGCCGGCGTGGGCATCGCCACTATCACCACGTCCGCCCGGTATCCCGCCGCCGCGGCGCGCCGCGCCCACAACCGCCCGTCCTCGCCCACAACGGATAACCGGCCCGTCGAACGGAGGCCGGCGTTGAACGTAACGCGGGCGGCTTCCACCATCTCCCGGTCCAGCTCCACATACGTTACTTCGCGGACGGCCCCGAACTTGTCGAACTGCCCCAGCGCGCCGCCGAGGCCGCCGCCGAAGAGGACCACCCGCCCGGCGGCCGGCCGCAGCAACATCGCCGGCATCACCGTCTCCTCGGCGCCGGCCTCGTCCGGAAAAGACGCCGCGAGCAGGCCGTTCTGGTAAACGGCGTAGCGGCCGGCCCGGGCCGTTACCGCCACCGCGCCGTAGGGCGACGTCCGATACGCGACCACCTTCTCGCCGGGGAACGAGCGCGCGAAAAACCACCGCGCCGCAAGGTCGCGGCTTTGGACCGCCAAGATAATCCCGACGACCGCCGCGGCCGCAACCACCGCCGCGCCCGCCCAACGGCCAAAGCGCTCGGCCTTCGCCACCGCCGCAACGCCGCACGCGGCCGCCCCGGCGAACAGGACCGCCGCCGCCGCCAGCGGCGCGAGCCACCGGCTGAGCGCGACGGTGAACAACAGCCCCGCAACGCACGCGCCCGCCGCCTCGGCCACGTATACGGCCTTGGGCCGGCCGCTCGCCGCGGCGAGGAGGGCGAAGGCGGCCGCGCCGAAGAACGACGCCGGCGCCACGGCCGCGAGGGCGAAGGCGAACGAGCGGAGCCAACCCAGGAGTTCGCCCGGCGCCGCGCCCAACAGCTCGCGACCGCCCCACGTTAGCCACAAACCCAAGACGTACAAAGCGGCGAAGACCAGGAAGGCCGCCGCCGCGCCGGGCCACAGGAAACGCCGCATCCGGCCGGCGGCGAGACTCCCCAGGCCGCCGCCCACGAGCCACGCGCCGAGCGTCAGCCCCAGCGCCACCTCGCTCCCGCCCGAGAGCGCGAGGAACTCCCGCGCCAACTCGAGCTGGGCCACTATTGCCGCGGCGCCGAGGGCGAAGCCGACAAGTATTGCCGTTATCATATTAAAACGGCGGCGTTCCCGCCGCCGGACGTCCCGACGATGCTACCCCGCTCGCGCCGCCAGCGCCAGGAGCCAGTTGACCACGATGGCCCGGACGCCCACCAACGCGAGTATCACCACCAGCGGCGAGATATCCAGGCCGCCGAGGTTAAGGCCCAGCCGCCCGTGGATGAGCTCCCTCACCGGCTCCAGGACCGGGTCGGTGACGGCGTCGAGGAAACGTATCAGCCGGTGCCGGGGGTTGGGCCGAAACCACGATATTACGGACCGGATGACGATGAGCAGGACATAGACGGCGATGGCCTTGTCCAGTACCTGCGCGATTATGAAGACGGCGACGGCCATAGCGGATTATTTAAAAGCGGGTCATCTCGCCCAACCGGCCCAGCCTCTCTTCCACCTCGGCGCGGGTGAGCGCGGCCAGGCGGCCGATGCTCAACCCCTCGCAGGTGAAAGAGGCCACGGTGGCGCCGTGGGCCACGGCTCGACAGAGGTTGGCGGGCGAGACGTCGCCCGAGGAGGCGAGGTATCCCACGAAGCCGCCGGCGAACGTGTCGCCGGCGCCCGTGGGGTCGGCCACCGTCCGCAGCGGGTAGGCGGGGAGGACGAACTCGAAGTCGCGGCCCATCAGGACGGCGCCGTGTTCGCCCTTCTTGGCCAGGACGTAGCGCGGCCCGCGCTCCAACAGCCGCTCCATCGCGTGGAGCAGGTTGGTCTCGCCGCCCAGCATGCGCGCCTCGGCGTCGTTGACCACCAGCACGTCGGCCCGCGCGATGACCCGCTCCAGGTCCTCCTTCTTATTATTTATCCAGTAGTTCATCGTGTCCACGACTACAAGCTTCGGCTTCGTCACCTGGTCCAAAACGGCGGTCTGCAATACCGGGTCGATGTTGCCCAGGAAGACGAACGGGCGGTCCCGGTAGCCGGGGGGGATGGACGGGCGGAAGTCCGCAAAGACGCCGAGGTCGGTGGCTTCGGTGACGGCGACGTTGACGTCGTCGTAGCGGCCGCACCAGCGGAAAGTCCGGCCGGAGCGCCGCTCCAGGCAGGCGCAGTCCACGCCGCGGTCCACGAGCATCTCCACGACGCGCTCCGGGAAGTCGGCGCCCACCACCGCGACGACGGCCACCGGCGAGTAGAGCGACGCGGCGAGGGAAAAGTACGTCACCGAACCGCCCACGCCGTCATCCACGCGGCCGCCGGGGGCGGTTATCGTATCCAAAGCCATGGAACCTACCGCAAGTATGCTCACGGCGCCTTCCTCAAAAAGGTAAACGTTGATATTTGAGTAATTTAGTGTAAAATACTATCATATGGGTCGGCCGGTGTCAACGCCGACCGGCCCGCGCCGATGTCCCCCGTCAACGTATATCTCGCGCGCACGGTGATACCCTCGCCGGGCGGCGCCTTCTCTCCCGGCTTCCTGGCCGAGGAGGGTGGGCGCGTGGTCGCCGTCGGGCCGCAGGCCGAGGTCCAACCGCTGCTCGCGGCCGGGGCCGTGGCGGCGGACCTGGGCGACGCCGCGGTCCTGCCCGGCCTCTGGGACGCCCACGTCCACCTGTTGTCGCAAGGGCTCGCGCTGCAGCGCATCGACGTGGGCGCCGCGCGGACGCTCGCGGAAGTCTGCGAGCTGTTGGCGGCCGCGGAAGCGTCCGGCGACCCGGTCGTGGGCGTGGGGCTGGACGACGCCGCGCTCGCGGAAAACCGGATGCCGTCCGGCGCCGAGCTGGACGCGGCGCTGGGGGACCGCGCCGCCGTCGTCTTCCGCGTGGACGGCCATTCCATCTCGGCCAACGGCGCCGCGTGGAAAATGCTGGCGTTCGACGCGGCGTGGCCGGGGGTGGAGCTGGACGCGGCGTCGAAACCCACGGGCGTCATCCGGGGCCGGGGCTACGAGCTCGCGCGCCTGGAGTTGCACCGCCGCATCGAGCCGGCGACCAAGGTCCGGGCCTACCGCGACGCCGCGGCCCTCGCCGCCTCCCGCGGCGTCGTCGCGCTGGGCGCGCTCGAGGGCGGCCCCCACCTCGGCGACGGCGACGTCCGCCTTCTCCTCGGGTGCCGCGACGAACTCCCGCTCGAGGTCTTCCCCTTTCCCCAGGTCCCGTCCGTCGCCGTCGCGCGCGAGCTGGGCCTGGGCCGCCTCGGCGGCTGCATTCTGATTGACGGCTCGTTCGGCTCCCGGACGGCCGCGCTGTGGGAGCCCTACGCCGACCGGCCCGCGGGCCGGGGAGAGCTATACTTCGCCGCGGACGACCTGAACGCGCTGGTCCTGGCGGCGCACGCGGCGGGGCTGCAGCTCGCCTTCCACGCCATCGGCGACCGCGCCGTCGCCCAGCTCCTGGACGCCTACGAACTGGCGCACCGGGAATACCCGCGCGGCGATTGCCGCCACCGCCTGGAACACGGCGAGCTGATATCGCCGCGCGACCGCGAGCGGGCCGCGGCGTTGGGCGTCATCCTCTCGGCGCAGCCGGCGTTTGAATGGTTTTGGGGCGGCCCGGGCGGGATGTACGAAGCCCGGCTGGGGGAAAAGAGGCGCCGCGCCACGAACCCGCTGCGCTCGGCGCAGCGCGCCGGCGTGTTACTTGCCGGCGGCTCGGACGCCGACATCACGCCGCTACAACCGCTCCTGGGCATCGCGGCCGCGGTGTCTCACCCCACGCCCGAGGAGCAGCTCTCTTTCGGCGAGGCCCTCGCGATGTTCACGACCGGCGCCGCCGCGTCGTATTTCGCCGAAGGCGAATGGGGGACGCTCGAGGCGGGGAAATGGGCGTCGTTCACGGCCGTCGCCGCCGACCCGCGCAAGCTCGCGGCGCGGGAGCTGGCCGCGCTTCCGGTCGTGCTCACGGTCTCAAAGGGGAAGGTTACGTTTCGTCGGGGCGGGGAGGATTAGCGCCCGAGGGCGGCGACGTAAACCGCCTCGGTGCGGCGGGCCACTTCGTCCCAGGAGTAGAGGCCGGCGGCGCGGCGTTGAGCCGCGGCGCCTTTTGTTTTTACCGCGGTGGCGTCGGCCAGCAGGCGGCCGAGCTCGCGGCGGAGGGCGACGGCGTCGCCCGCCGGAAAGTAGAAGCCGGCGTCGCCCAGGGCCTCGACGTTGGGGGCGATATCCGACGCCAGGATGCCGGCGCCGTAGCTCATCGCCTCCAGCAGGGCGATGGACAGCCCCTCCAGCGTGGACGGTTGGACGTAGAGGTAGCACCCGGCGAAAAACGCCGCCAACGGCGGGCCGTAGAGATAACCGACGAAGCGGACGCGGTCGTCGGCCATGCGCTTGAGCTCGGCGATGTAGCGGCCGCCGGGGTCGTCGCCCACCACGACCAGCGGGAGCGGCGTCGCCGTCTGGCGGTAGGCGTCCAGCAGCAGGTGAATCCCTTTCTCCGGGACGAGGCGGCCGACGGCGAGAAGGTAGCCGCCGGGCGTGAGGCCGAAGCGCCCCAGCACGGCGAGGTCGGCGGGCGCGGGCGCCGCGACGGCGTTGGGAATGTACGTCGTCCGGCGGCGGCGCCGCGCGAAGTAACGCTGGAGCTCGCGCGAGACGACGATGGTGCGGTGGGCGAGGCGGGCGGCGGCCCATTCGCCGAGGCGGAGGTAGGCCGCGGCGGCGGCGCCCCACTTCTCGCGCTGCCAGTCCAGGCCGTGGACGGTGACGACGACGCGTCGGCCGCAGAACCGCGGCAGGAACGCGAGCGTGGCCGGCCCGAGGGCGTGGTAGTGGTAGACGTCGAAGCCGCGGGGCAGCGCGTCCAGCGAAGCCAGTAGGGTATGGGTCCAGGCGTCGAGGTGCTTGGTGGGGATGCTGGGGAGACGGCGCAGCCGGACGCCGGCCACCGCGGCGTCGGCCGGCGTGTAGTGCCGGCGGCAATAGACGGTCACGTCGTGGCCGCGGGCGGCGAGGCCGCGGGCCAGCTCTTCCACGTGCCGCTCGATGCCGCCGTGGAGGGCCGGGATGCCCTTAAGCCCTATCATCGCGACTTTCACGCCGCGACCTCGCGGTAGAGGGCCATTACCTTGTCCACGTGGGGCTTGAAGGCGAAGTCGCGGGCCAGGCGGGCGCGGCCCGCGGCGCCGAGACGGCCGGCGAGGCGCGCGTCGGCCGTGAGACGGTTCAGGATGAGGGCGAGTTCGTGGACGTCGCCGGCCTCGAAGAGGAAGCCCTCCGCGCCGTCGGTCACCATCTCGGGGATGCCGCCGCAGCGGGAGGCGACGACCGCAGCGCCCGCGGCGTAGGCCTCCAGTATTACGGCGGGGGTATTCTCGGGCCAGACGCTGGGGACGACGACCGCGCGCGCGGCGGCCATGAGCGGCGCCAGCGCCGGCGGCTCGAGCCGCCCCAGGAATTCCACCTTGCGCGGCGCGTACTTCTCCACCATCTCGCGCAGGTTCAGCTCGGCGGGGCCGGCGCCCGCGACCCGGAGACGGACGTCGGGGACGGCGAGACCCGCCGCCGCCACCAACACCTCCACCCCTTTCTCGGGCGCGAGACGGCCCGCGTACAGAAAATAAGCGCCGCGGCGCCGCGCGTGCGTCTCGGCGACGTCGATGGCCGGCGGGAGGCACACCACGCGGTCGGCGTCGAAGCCGGCCGCCACCACGCGCTCGCGGAGCCAGCGCGACGGCGCGATGACGCGCGCCAGCTCCCGGTAAACCTTGCGGCGCCGCGCGACAAGGTGGGCGTAGTAGGCGACGGCCGACGGCCCGAAGCGGCCCTTGACGCAACGCCGCGTCACGCACGCGACGTAGTCCCCGTTGGCGCAGCGGAAACATGGCTCGCCGCGGCTGTAGAAGTAGTGGTTGGGGCAGAGGAGGTTGTAGTCGTGGAGCATCATGACGGCGGGGACGCGGGCGGCCGCGAGCGCCGCGACCACGGAGGGCGTGAGGTGATAGGCGATGTTGTGGAGGTGAGCGACGTCGGGCTTGACGCGGGGCAGGAACGCCGCGAGCCGTTCGGCGGCGACGCGGGACCACGCCGCGGCCCTGGCCTCTCGCCAGCCGCCGCGGCCTTCGCCGAACTCCACATAGGGCGGGAAGAACCCGCCATCGTCGGCGACAGTGTTCGCGGGGTGGGCGGTGCCAAAGAAAAACACCTGGTGGCGACGCCGGCGCTGGGCCCGGGCGAGGTCGAACATGTAGCGCTCGGCGCCGCCGCGCGGGTAGAGGAACTTGTTTACGTGGAGGATGCGCACGCCGCCCGCCGCCTCCGCGCCCGGAACTCGTAATAGGTCAGGACCGTCTGCGCCGCGTCGAGGCCGCAAGCGAGCAACCCGGGCCACCCGTCCAGGAAACCCAGCCGGATAAAGTAGCGGCAGAGGAAGCGGCGGCAGGGGCGCAGGAGGAAGTGGTTGAGGTCGGCGCCCAACGACGGCCGGATACCCCGGCGTTCCATATGGTCGGCTCCCGCGGCGACGTACATCGGGAGCTTCCGGAGGTAATCGGCCACGGCGGGGTAGGTCTCGTGGTCGAGGGCGGGGCGAAGCCGGCCCACCGCGCCGTCCACCTGGAGGTGCTCGTGGACCGATCGGCACGCGAAGCGGCCGCGGCCCCGCCGGAACAGACGGAGCTGGAGGTCGGGGTAGGCGCCGCCGTACCGCAGATAACGCCCGAAGTATTTGTTGCGCCGGGGGAACTCGTAGGCGACGGCGGGACTGCCCGACGTCGCGGCGGCGCGGATGGCCGCGGCCAGCTCGGCGCTCACGCGCTCGTCCGGGTCCAGGTAAACGACCCAGTCGCCGCGGCAGGCGCCGATGGCGACGGCCTTGTTGACGTTCAGGTTCCAGTTGTTGACGACGGGGATGACGGCGGCGCCGGCGGCGCGCGCGACGGCCGCGGTGTCGTCCGCCGATTCGGCGTCGGCTACCACGACCTCGTCGGCGAAGGCGAGGCCGGCGAGGAGCGCGGCCAAATCGCGCCCCTCGTTGTGGGCCAGGATGGCCACGGATATCCGGGGATTTTGTCCTTGCATTATCGCTTAAATTATGCTAAATTGCGCGTTCACGAAAGGCAGCGAATATGTCGGTCAAGTGCGAAGTTTGCGGAAAGACACCCCTTCACGGCCACGCCGTCAGCCACGCCCACAACGTGACGCTGCGCAAGTTCATGCCCAACCTCCACCGCGTCCGCGTCAACGACCGCGGCCACGTCAAGACCATCCGCGTCTGCTCCCGCTGTCTGAAGGCGGGGAAGGTCCGAAAGGCGTAGGGCGTGCTCCCGTCCCGTAAAAGGCCCGACGCGCGGGCCCTTTTTCATTTTAAGGCCGGCGCGGCGCGAGGTCAAGCCAATTCTCCGCTTGACAAGGGCGGCCGGGCCTAATAATCTTACGTTTACGGCCGCCCGGGCGCGGCCGTTCCGCCCCCTGATGAACGCCACCGCCGAGCCCTCCCCCGCCCCGCCGCGCCGCATCCTCATAACCGGCGCCGCCGGCTTCATCGGCTCCTCGCTCGCCGACGAGATGCTGGCCCGCGGCTACGCCGTCGTGGGCGTGGACAACTTTCTGGGCAACTACGGCCGCGAGGCGAAAGAGGCCAACCTCGCCGCCGCCCGCGCCCACCCCTCCTTCACCTTCCACGAGCTGGACCTCGCCCGCGACGAACTGGAGCCGCTGACGGCCGACGTCGACGCCGTCTTCCACCTCGCCGCCCGCCCCGGCGTCCGCGACTCCTGGGGCCGGCACTACGAGGAATACCTCACCCACAACGTCCTCGCGACGCAGCGGCTCCTGGAGGCGCTGCGCCGGCGCCCCGAGACGCCCATCATCCTGGCGTCGTCCAGCTCCATCTACGGCGACGCGGCGCGGCTCCCGGTGCGGGAGGACGCGGTGCCGGCGCCGGTCTCGCCCTACGGCGCCACCAAGCTCGCGGCCGAGGACCTGGTCCACCTCTACGTTAAGAGCTACGGCCTCCGCGCCACGGTCCTCCGGTTCTTCACGGTCTACGGGCCGCGCCAGCGGCCGGACATGGCCATCTCCAAGTTCGTCCGCGCCATCCGCGAGGGAACGCCCATCTTCCTCTACGGCGGCGGCGACGAGCGGCGCGACTTCACGTACGTCGGCGACGTGGTCCGGGCCACGGCCGACGTCTTCGAGAAGGGCGTCGTGGGCGGCAACTACAACGTCGCCTCGGGCGCGGCCATCCCGCTGGAAGAGCTGGTGGCGGCGCTGGAGCGCGTCCTGGGGCGCAAGGCCCAGCTCGTCCGGGCGGCCCACCAGCGCGGCGACGTGCGCGCCACGCACGGCGACATCGCGGCGCTGCGCGGGGCCATCGGCTACGCGCCCGCGACGCCGCTGGACGAGGGGCTCGCGGCCCAGGCGGCGTGGATGGAGCGGGCGCCCGCGGCGCTCCCCGCGCCGGCGCCGGGGACGAGGCACAAGGTCACCTTCCCCAGGCTCTCGGTCATAATCGTGAACTACAACGCCGGCCGCTTCGTCGAGAAGTGCATCGCGAGCTGCTGGGCCGCGGCGCCCGCCCACGGCGACATGGAGGTCGTGGTGGTGGACAACGCCTCGGCCGACGGCTCGGCCGAGGCCCTCGCGGCCCGCGACGACATCGTCTTCATCCACAACCGCGCCAACGCGGGCTACGCCGCGGCCAACAACCAGGGGATGGCGCGCGCCCGCGGCGAATATCTCCTCCTCCTCAACCCCGACGTGGAGGTATCCCCCGGCCTCTTCGACCGGCTGATGGACTTCCTGGACGAGACGCCGGACGCGGGCGTGGTGGGGCCGGCGCTGGTGAGCCCCAACGGCCGCCTGCAGGAGTCGTATCGCCGCTTCCCCAACCTCCTCCACCTCGTCGGCAACCGGCGCTCGCTGTTCTACCGCTGGTGGCCGCGCAACCCGTTTTCGCGGCGGGGCTTCTACGGCGACCTGAGCCTGGGCGGGCCGGCGCGGGTGGACTTCATCGCCGGCGCGGTGATGATGTTCAAGCGCTCGCTGGTGAACGTCATCGGCCCCATGGACGCGAGGTATTTCATGTACGTGGAAGACGCGGACTTTTGCCGGCGGGCGCGCAACGCCGGCTACTTCACGTACCTGCTCCCCGACGTCACGGCGCTCCACTACTGGGGGGAGTCGTCGTCGCTCCACCCCTACCGCATCGTCTTCATCCACCACATCTCGATGATGCGCTACTTCCGGCGGCACCAGCCAATCCAGTTCGCGGCCTACCTCCTGCTCCTGCCGCTGGTGGGCGTCCACGTCCTCTTCGAGCTGGTCCACGCGTCGCGGGCCAAGAGACGGCGCGCGGAGCGGGTCGCGGCCCAGGCGTAAAGAACGCCCAAGTCGGAACCAGGCAAGCCGCCCCGAGGGGCGGCTTTTTCGTGGGCGCTAAACGCCGCGGCCGGTGCTATAATCTAACGGTTATTATGCGCCAAGCAACCTCCCTCCTCGTCGCCGCGGCGCTCCTGGCCGGGGCCGCGCCGGCGCCCGCCGCCTTCGTCCTCATCCCCATGGACGGGGCGCAGACGGACCACCTCCGCGCCTACGGCGTGTGCTACGCCGCGCTGGCCGCGGGCGCCAAAGCGGAGTGGCTCCTCAACTACCGCGGCGGCTCCTTCCTGGTGGAGGACTACGCGGGCCTCGCGGCCCTGTGCGCCGAGCGGGGCGTGAGCGCCGAGGCCGTGGCCGACCCCGCGCCCATCTACAGCGTCATCGAGGAAAACAACATGGAGGCGGTGCCGCTCACCAAGGCGCCCAAGGTCGCCGTCTACGCGCCGCCCGCGGAGAACATGTGGGACGACGCGGTGATGCTGGCGCTGGACTACGCCGGCATCCCCTACGACGTGGTGTGGAACGACGTCGTCCTCGCCGGCGGCCTGAGCCAATACGACTGGCTCCACCTCCACCACGAGGACTTCACCGGCCAGTTCGGCAAGTTCTACGCCTCCTACGCCGGGATGCCGTGGTATGACGAGATGGTGTGGCGCTACGAGGCCGAGGCCGCGGCGGCCGGCTACCCGTCGGTGGCGGCCTATATGGGCGCGGCGGCCGAGGCCATCGCGCAATACGTGGAGGGCGGCGGCTTCCTCTTCGCAATGTGCTCGGCCACCGACACGCTGGACATAGCGCTCGCGGCCCGGGGGCTGGACATAGTGGACGCGCTCTTCGACGGGACGCCGGCGGACCCGGCGGCCGACGCCGGCTTGAACTTCGACGCCGCGTTCGCCTTCACCGACTTCAAGACCATCCCCGACCCCTTCATCTACGAATTTTCGGACATAGACACGCCGCGGTCCATCGCCCCCGCCGACCCGTTGAACAAGGGCACGTTCACGCTGTTCGAGTTCAGCGCCAAGGCCGACACCATCCCCTGCCTCCTCACCCAGGACCACGTCGCGACCATAACCGAGTTCATGGGCCAGACCACCGCCTTCACCCGCCCCACCCTCAAGAAGAACGTCGTCGTCCTCGCGACCGTGGACGGCTGGGAGGAGGCGAAGTACGTTTACGGCAACCGGGGCGAGGGGTTCTTCTCGTTCCTGGGCGGCCACGACCCGGAGGACTTCCAGCACTTCATCGGCGAGCTGCCCACGGACCTGCGCCTGTATAAGAATTCGCCCGGCTACCGCCTCATCCTCAACAACGTCCTCTTCCCCGCGGCGCGGCGCGAAGACCTGAAGACGTGAGGGCGCGGCCGGCGTTCACCCTCGCCCTCGCGGCGGCGCTGCTCGTCGCCGGCGGCTGCGGCCACAAGCCCCCCGCCGGCGTCCGCGTCGTCAAGGACGTGGTTTACTACCGCGGGCCGGCGTACGACGACCACAAGCACCGCCTCGACCTCTACCTCCCCCGCGGCCGGCACGGCTTCCCGGTGGTGGTCTTCATCCACGGCGGCTCGTGGCGCATGGGCGACAGGGGCGGCCCCACCAACCCCTACTATATTATCGGCGAGCGGCTCGCGGCGCGCGGCGTCGGCGTGGCCGTCGCCTCGTATCGCCTCGCGCCCGGGACCGGCTACCGGGGCCAGGCCGAGGACGTGGCCCGCGCCTTCGCCTGGACCTATCGGAACGCGGCGCGTTGGCGCGGCGACCCGGCGCGCGTTTACCTGATGGGCCATTCCGCGGGGGCGCACCTCGCGGCGCTCGTGGCGCTGGACCGCCGATACCTCGCGGCCCGGGGCGTCGGGGCCGGCGCGGTCGCCGGCGTCATAGGCCTCAGCGGCCCCTACGACATATCTTATTGCTGGGCGGCGGCGCCGTGGCTCTCGCGGCGGTGGCAGCTCGCGCCGACCTTCGGGACGGACGCGGCGTCCCACGCCGCGGCGTCGGCCACCAACTACGTCCGCGCCGACGCGCCGCCCTTCCTCCTCTTCAACGCAGCGTGGGAACAGCCGCACTTCCGCGAGCAGGCGGAGCGCCTCGCCCGGGGATTAAGGCGGGCGGGCGCTCGAGCCGAGGTCGTCGGCCTACCGCGCAAGTCGCACTACACGGAGATGCTTAGCGTCGGCGCCGAGGGGGAGGCAACGACGGCGGCGATACTGGCGTTCGTGGGGGGATAAGAACCGGGCGATTCGACCGGCGCCCCCCATTTTTTACTTGACTTCCGCCCTTAACTTGGCTAATATTTAATAGTATGTAATTAAAGGAAGGTTCGCGGTATGGCCAACCTCGAGCGAATGCGCCGCCCCCCGACTACGCCACGCTTCGGCGTTCCCAGGGCGGCGTATGTTTTTCGCCCGGGGAAAAGCCGCCAATTCACGCTCACGCGCCTCGGGCCATAACGGCCCGGGCTTTGAAGGGGGAAGAGGAGATGCGGACCTTAACGTTAATTACGCTCGGCTTAGCCGCCGTTAGTTGCGGCCTCGCCCGGGCGGAGTTAGAGATTGTCGAGAACGGCGGATTCGAGAGCGGCGTTTTATACCCGTGGACGGCCCAAGAATTAAGACTTAATTACGGCGGCGGCGGCCATTCAGGTAATTATTGCGCGTGGATGGCTTCGGACCAATACACGGTTGAAGGGTGGATAAAGGAAAACCTCGACCGTACGTACTTTCCCTCGGAAGTCCGCAACGCTAGTTTTTGGGTTTACCCCGACTTGTATTCGACGCGCAATGGCGGGCGGACGCCCTGTTATACGTACGCTTATATCGCCTTGGGCGATAACACGTACGGGACAGGGGATTTCTACGGTTTGGGGGAAACGTGGCAAGAGGTAGAAATGCCCCTAAACTACGTAACTACCCCATTTAATTACGTTTATGTAAACGTCAATATTACCGTTACTGGCGCACCGCCGCCGTATAACCTTTACGGTGCTGTAGATGATATCTCCGTAATGATTACCGGGACGTCGGTTTCACCCACTTCCTTGGGCCGCGTTAAAGCCCTATACCGGTAAACCCAGGAGTAAATATGAGGTTTATTCTACTTGGCCGGCTTGCCATAGCAGCCGGGTCCATTGCTGGGTATTTTATTTTACCTGGGCCGGGATACACGGCATGGGACCCCTCGGGTTATTCCGTAGTAGAAGCGCAAATCTGGCAACCTTACGAGCCGATGTTACGGGGTTGCGTAATGGCCTTCGCCCGGGACATCGCAACCGACAAAATCGGCGACGACGTCTTCGTGCATATAGTTTACGCCTCGTGCCCGGCGGCGCACGAAGGCGGCGAGAGCTACTTTATCCGCTACCGCCGCGGCCACTACAACGTCAATAACGGGCCGGCCTCCTTCGCTTGGGACATGGACCCGGAAACGATATCGGGGGCCGTCGCGGCGCCCCTCAAGATGCAACCTACGCTCGCCGTAAATCGCGACCACCGCCTCTACGCCTTCTGGTCCGACTCCGCCAACTGCGCCGGCGCCCCCGTCGTCTTCGATAATATAGAAATATACGGTCAGACGGGGACGCTGAACGCGACGTCGCCGCCGAGTTGGACGTGGCTCGCGACGCCGCGCCGGGTCTCGCAAGGCGGGTGGTGTTCGGACTGGGCGGTCGCGGTCGCCGACAACGCCCGGCCCCACCCCTACACCCATATAGTCTGGCGCGACGGCCGGAACGCCCTCTTCGACGAGCGGACGGACATGTATTACGGCGTCTGGAACGACGAGCTCGACATTTACCCGGGCGGCGGCCAGCTCCTCTCGTCCAACGGCGGCAAGACGCGGCCGAGCAATTACACCGGCGTCCCGCTGGCCGCCTCCAAAAGGGTTTAACATGTAGGGGCGGACATTTATGTCCGCCCGCAGCCAGCAAAGGGCCGACCTAAAGGTCGGCCCCTACAAAAAGCCGCCCTCCTCGGGCGGCCGTTTTTATTTCACGCCGGCTCAGTAGTATCCCCGCAGCTTCTGCTCCTCCGCCACCCGCTCCCGCCTGAGCTTCACGTTCATGATGAGCCCCAGCGCCGCGAACGACATCACCGTCGCCGAGCCGCCGTAGGAGACGAACGGCAGCGGCACCCCCACCACCGGTATCAGCCCCACCGCCATCGCCGCGTTGACCAGGAACTGCGTGAGGAAGAGAACCCCCAGGCCGAAGGCCAGGACCGCGCCCCGGCGGTCCGCCGCGCGGTAGGCGATGAGGAACGTCCGGCCGACGAGCACCGCGAACAGCGCCACCACCGCCGCGCAGCCGACGAAGCCGAACTCCTCCCCCCACGAGGCGAGGATGAAGTCGGTGTGGGCCGCCGGCAGGAACTTCAGGTGGACCTGGCTCCCCTCCAGGAAGCCCTTGCCCCACAGCCGCCCCGAGCCCAGCGCGATCTTGGCCTGGATGATGGAGTAGCCCGCGCCCCGCGGGTCCGCCGTGGGCGAGAGGAACGAGAGGATGCGCTGACGCTGGTACTCCTTCAGGAGCCCCCACAGCGCGGGGGTCGCGACGCCGGCCACGACGTTCGTCGCCACCAGGACCGCGCGCTGCCACCACGCCGCCCGCGTGAAGAACGCCGTCGCCGCCACGGCGCCGAGGAAGAAGAGGAACGCCGCGAGCTTGAACGAGACCGCCACGGCGACCAGCGGCGAGAACAGGAGGAAGACGTGGGTGAACGGCACCTCGGCCCAGTAGAGGCACGCGAAGAGGAGCGGGATGAAGATGGCGGCCGTCCCCAGGTCCGGCTCCACCGCGACCAGGAGCGCGGGGGCCGCGGCCGCGAGCACCGCCGGGACGTACGACAGGAACCCCTCCACCCGCCGGAAGAAGTCCAGGACGAGGGCCAGCGTCAGGACGGTCGTGACCTTCGCGACCTCTGACGGCTGGAAGGTGAGGGGGCCGAGGGTGAGCCAGCGGTGGGCGGCGCCGCCGCGGCCCAGCGCCCGCGCCGCGAGCACCGCCAGCAGGACGACGACCGCGAGCTGGAGGAGGAGGGAATACTTGACGACCAGCCGGTAGGGGACGGCGAGGGCGAGGCCGAACGCCGCCCACCCCATCCCCACCCACAACAACTGTTTCCAGAAGAGGCCGCCGGCGGTGGTGGAATAGACGGCCGCCAGCCCCGCGGCGCTCAGCAGGAGCGCGGCGGCCGCGAGCGGCACGTCGAAGCGGCGGTTAATTTCGCGCAGCGTTCCCATTGGATGCCGGCGTCTCGGCCGTCCCGGCGGCGACGGGGGGCGGCGGCGCGGCCGGCACCCCTTCCAGGTCGGCGGGGGTCACGCCCAGCGGCGGCGCGGGCCAGTTCTCGACGCCGACGATGTTCTGTTGGGCGTAGGCCGCGAACTCCTTGGCCCACTTGATGTAGGACTCGCCGTAGCCGCCGTTCTCCACCAGGATGCACACCGCGAAGCGCGGCGCGTAGGCCGGCGCGAAGCCGGTGAACCAGGCGTGGGTCTTGCCGAAGGGGTTCTCGGCGGAGCCGGTCTTGCCGGCGAGGTAATAGGTGTTGACGCCGAAGCGGTTCACGACGCCGATGAGGCCGCGGAGGACGATGGCGCGGGTCTGGGGCTTGATGTCCAGCCGGCCGCGGAGCCGGGGGGGATACGACTTCTTGACGCGGCCGCCGCCCGCGGTGACGTGGGTCACGAGCCGCGGCCGGTAGAAGCGGCCGCCGTTGGCGAAGGCGCTGAAGGCCACCAGCTCCTGTATCGGCGTCAACAGGACCTGGCCCTGGCCGACGGCGTTGTTGAGGACCTCGCCCCGCGGCCACTTCTTCCCCCACTTCCGCTCCATCCGCTCGCGGCTGGGGATAAGGCCCGCGGTCTCGTGGGGCAGGGGGATGCCGGTCCGCGAGCCGTAGCGATAGACGCGGGCGTATTTGTTCAGGTTGTCGATGCCGACGCGGAGGCCGACCTGGAAGAAGAAGACGTTGCACGAGTTCTTGAGGCCGCCGGCCATGTCCAGCGGGCCGTGGCCGCTCGGCTTCCAACAGTGGAAGAGCCAGCGGCCGTAGCGGAAGGAGCCGCCGCACGGCTGGGGCATGCGCTCGTCCGGCCGGACCAGCCCCTCCTCCAGCGCGGCCGAGGCCGTGACGAGCTTGAAGGTGGAGCCGGGGGGATAGGCGCACTGGATGGCGCGGTTGAGGAGCGGGTCGTCGGGGGCGTCCACCAGCGCGAGCCACTTGTCGCGCGCGATGCCGCCGACGAAGTCGTTGGGGTCGTAGCCGGGGCTGGAGGCCAGGGCCCACACGTCACCGGTGCGCGGGTCCATGACGACGATGGCGCCGCGCACCCCGACGAGCTTCTCCTCGCACAGCCGCTGCAGCCCCAGGTCCAGCGTCAGGTGCAGGTCGTCGCCCGCGCGCGGCGCCGTCACCTCCTCGGCGTAAACCAGGCCCAGCTTCTTCTCCAGCGCGTTGACCTCCACCGCCTCGAAGCCGTCGTGGCCGCGCAGCGGCGCTTCGTAGGCGTCCTCCACCCCCGCCAGGCCGACGGTGTCGCCGAGGCGGTAACCCTCGGCTCGGCGGCGCGCCAGCCGCTCGCGGTTTATCTCGCCGACGTAGCCCAGGAGGTGGCAGGCCGCGGCGCCGTAGGGGTAGCAGCGGCGGGGCCGCGGGACGATGGTCAGCTCCGGATAGCGCGCGCGCACCTCCTCGAAGCGGAAGACGTCGGCCGGCGACAACCCCGTCGCGACCGCCGCCGGCTCGTAGGGGTAGGTCCGGTTGCGGTCTATGGTCGCGGCGAGGGCGGCGGGCGTCGTGTGGAGGTAGGCGGCGGCGCGCGCCAGCGAGCGCGCGGGGACCTCCTCGCCCTCGGGCAGCATCCAGAGCAGGTTGTAGGAGGGGCTGTTGGCGGCGAGGAGGCGGCCGCGGCGGTCGAAGATGCAGCCCCGCGGCGCCTGGACGGGAATCTTGCGGAGGCGGTTCTGCCGGCTGAGCGCGAGGAAGTCGTCGCCGGCGACGAGCTGGAGCGCGCCCATGCGCGCGACCAGGACCGCGAAGGCCGCGGCCGCGAGGATGAGCGCGAGGGCGAGTCGGAGCCGGTTAGCCATGGGAGGGCGGGGGCGCCGCCGCGACGGAAGCCAGCGCCACCATCCGGCCGGCCCGCTCGCCGTCGCGCCGGCGCGAGGCGAAGAGCGCGGCGTCGCACGAGGTGCAGGCGCGCACGCGGTAGATATTGGTGGCGGGGACGCCGGCCTCCTGGGCGACCAGCTCGTTGGCGCGGTGGAGGTCGAGGCGGCGCGCGCCGTCGCGCTCGGGCAGGACCTGGGCGGCGCGGCGGCCGAAGGCGGCCTCCGCCTCGCGGGCCACGTCGTCGCCGACGACGTAGCAGCACGGCCCGACGGCCGGCCCCAGGAACACGGACACCTCCGCCGGCGCGGCGCCCCACGCGTCGCGGAGGGTCGCGACGCCCGCGGCGACTATCTTGGCCAGCGTCCCCCGCCACCCGGCGTGGAGGAGCGCGAGGGCCCGGGCCGCGGGCGCCCACAACACCACGGGCACGCAGTCGGCGGTGAAGACCGCGAGCGGCGCGTCCGGGAGGTCGGTCGCGAGGCCGTCGCAGCGGTCGAACCAGCGGCGCTCCGCCACGTCGACGCGGCAGACGGTCACGCCGTGGACCTGGCGACAGGTGGCGAGGCGGCCGTACGGAAAGCCCACGGTGGCGCAGACGCGGGCGATAAACTCCTCGGGGATGCGGCCCTCGGCGTCCGGGACGCCGCCGCGAAACGAGGCCGCGGCGCCCCGGCCCAGCGTATCCCGCGTCGTGAAGGCGGCCAGGACGCCCTGGAAGGCGGGGACGCGCGCGAGCCACAAGGCGTCGGCCTCTCCCCGCAACTCCTCGGGCGTAAATTCGTTTTCGGCGAGCACGGCGACCCCTTTAAACGTGGAAGATGCGGCTGGACACGGACGAGACCTGGTCCAGCGCCCGGAGCTCGGCCACGGCGCGCTTCAGGCGGTCGGCGGTGGCCAGGCGCAGGTGGAGGGTGCAGGCCACGGCGCCCCGGGTCCGCTTTTCGGTGGTGACGCCCGCGAGCCGCAGGCCGGCGCGCTGGACGGCGCGGACGACCTCGGGGAGGCCGCGCCCCTCGTCGGCCAGCGCCAGCTCCACGACGCCGCCGCAGCTCACGTCTTCGGGCAGGCGCCACGTCGCGGCGACGGTGCGGGCGGCGGCGCCGATGCGCCGCAGCGTCGGGCAGTCGCGGCGGTGGACGGACACCGCGCCCCGGCTCGTAACGTAGCCCGCCAAGGGCGCCATCGGAATCGGCTTGCAACAACCGGCCATTCTTATTTCAATCTGGCTCACGCCCGCGACCGAGACGTAGGCGCCGTAGTCGGGGAGGCCGTCGGGGAAGAGGGGCGGCGGAGCGGGGGGTCCCTCCACCGCGTTCACGACCGCCGCCGGCGCGAGCGCGCCCTCGCCGACGCGCGTCAGGAGCTCCTCGGCCGAGCCGAGGCCCCGGTCGCGCGCCACGCCGGCGAGGACCCGGTCCGCCAACACCGCGCCGCCGGCGAGCCCCCGGCGCTGGGCCTCGCGCCCCAGCGCCGCCCGCCCCAGCGTCGCGAGCTCGAGCCGGTCCTTGCCCCGGAAGTGAGCCCGGATCTTGTGGCGCGCCGACGACGAGACGACGAACTCCAGCCAATCGCGGCTGGGAGACTGGCGGGGCGAGGTCTGGATTTCAACGACGTCGCCGGTCTCCAGCACGGTGCGCAGCGGCGCGAGGCGGCCGTTGACCTTGGCCCCCGCGCAGCGGTGGCCCACGGCGGTGTGGACGGCGTAGGCGAAGTCCACCGGCGTGGCGCCGTGCGGGAGCCGCTTCAAATCGCCCTGGGGCGTGAAGACGAAGACGTCCTCCTTGGCGAGGTCGGCCATAAGGCCCGCCAGCGGCTCCGCCCCCACCTGGCCCCCCAGCCGGCCCAATTCGGCGCGCATCAACTTCAGCGCCGGGTAGTCGCCCCAATCGCGGCGCTTGGATTCCTTTTTGTAGCGCCAGTGGGCGGCGACGCCGAACGCCGCGACCGCGTCCATCGCCGACGTCCGCACCTGGACCTCCACCATCTCATCGCCGCCGAAATGGACGGTCGTATGGAGCGACTGGTAGAAGTTGGCCTTGGGCCGCGTGATAAAGTCCTTGTAGCGCCCCGGGATGGGGGTGTAGCGGCCGTGGAGGGCGTCGAGGGCGCGGTAGCAGTCGGCCACGGTGGGGACGATGACGCGGATGCCGAGGAGGTCGTAGATCTCGTCGAAGGCGCGGCCGTCGCGCACCATCTTGCGGTAGATGCTGTAGAGGTTTTTGGGGCGCCCCTCGACGCGGGCGTCAAGCCCGGCGCCCGCGAGCAGCGCCTCCACCGCGCCCGAAATCTCGGCGATGCGTTTTTCGCGCGCGGCGCGACGGCCGGCAACCGCCGTGGCGAGTTCGCGGTAACGCTCGGGCTCGAGATGCCGGAAGGAAAAGTCCTCCAGCTCCCACCGGAACTGGCCGAGGCCGAGGCGGTCGGCGAGGGGGGCGAAGAGGTGGAGCGCCTCGCGGGCGTAGCGACGGCGGCGAGCCGGCGGCAGGTGCTCCAGCGAGCGGAGGTTGTCCAGCCGGTCCGCGATCTTGATGATCACGACGCGCACGTCGCCGGCCATGGCCAGGAACATCCGGCCGAGGTTGGCGCGTTCGTATTCGCGCTCCGAGGCGAAGTCGAGGCGGGAGAGGTTGGTCACGGCCTCCACGAGTTTCAGCGTTTCGGCGCCGAAAAGGCGCGCCAGCTGCGCGGGCTTGACGTCGGTTTCTTCCAGGACGTCGTGGAGGTAGGCGGCCGCGACCGTCCGGGCGTCCATCCCCAGCGACGCCACCATCTCTCCGGCGGCCGCGACGTGGGCGTAGTAGGGCTCGCCGGAAAGCCGCTGCTGGCTCTCGTGGGCGCGGCGGGCAAAGGCGACCGCCAGGCCGACCAGACTCTCGGTCTTGGGCACGGGCGAATTCTAACATAAGCGGCCGGTGGGGCCGAAGGGGAAAGATTGCGGGGCGTAGGCGCGGACGACGCCGCGAACGCCGAGCCGCCGGCCGGGATAGCCATACCGGGCAATCCCATACGGACGGACGCGGGGGCGGAAAACGGGGCGGCGCGCGCGGCTTTGCCACGCGGGCAGTTACACAACTTAGCCGGATTGACGCCCCGGCCTCCCGGTAACTCACTTGCGGCGTTGTTTTTTTCTTGCAAATATGATATAAATATATGAATGTAGAGGTGTGTCGCTAACCCGCATCTCATACCCGAGGAGATGAGCCGTGGATAAGAAACTCCTTCTGGCCTTCCTGCTGGCCGCGTCGTCCGCCTTCGGTTACTCGATTTCCGTGGACCCGGCGGACCTCTCGTTCGAAGCCGCCGACCTACCCGGCTTCTACGGATATACCACCGTCCAGCTGGAGGACGGACACGGCCTTCCGGTTAAGCCGGGCGAGCCCGCCCTGCCCGGCTACGCCGTGAACGTCGCTTTGCCCGCGGGTATGGAGATCGAATCGGTCGAAGTTTCCTACGGCGAACCGACGGAGATCCCGGGGACGTACCGCATCCTGCCGCTGCAGAAGCCGACGCCCATCGGCGAGACGCCCGCGGCCATTACGCGGCCCGACGCCGGCGTTTACGGGTCCACGGCGCCCTTCCCGGGGAACCTCGTCCACTCCTTCGCGGCCGGCAACGCGAGCGGCTACCAGGTAGGAAGCGTCCTCTTCGCGCCGGTGCAATACGTCCCGGCCACGGGCAAAATCCTGGTCTATCGCTCGATCGACTTCCGGCTAAACCTGAAATCCTCGACGCTGGACGCGATATACCCCCGCGTGCGCCTGGGCTGGGTGGACCAGCGGCTGCGCGCGGACCTGGCGGCGGCGGTTATCAATCCCGCCGAAATAACGCCGGCGCCGGGGATAAAAATCGTGTCGGGTTCGGCGCCCTCCAGCGCCGACGTCTTCCCCTACCTCATCATCACCGACGCAACCATGGCCACGTCGGCGCAGAAACTCGCCGACTGGAAAACGAAGAAAGGCCTTAACGCCACGGTCGTCACTCTCGCCACCATCGAGGGCGCGTATACGGGCGTGGACACCGCCGAGAAGGTCCGCAACTGCGTCACGGATTACTTCGCCAACAAGGGTTCGCAGTACGTTTGCATCCTGGGCACCAACGCCGTCGTTCCGGTTCGGAAGTTTTACGACCCGAGCTTCGATACGCTAGCCGGCGACGGCCTTATCCCCTGCGACATGTACTACGGCTGCCTGGACGGCGACTTCAACGCCAACGGCAACGGCTACTGGGGCGAATACCCCGCGGACAACCCGGACTTCATGTACGACGTTTACGTGGGCCGGATTCAGGCGGGCGACGCCGCGGGGTTGGACGAAGCCGTGGACAAGACGCTGTGCTACGAGGGCAGCAAGAGCGCGAGCGAGGCCAACCCGTACGACTATCAGCACAAGGCCATCCTGGGCGGCGCCTTCCTCGATTCCTCGACCAACGAACGCGAACTCATGATCTACATCCGGGATACTCACCTGACCGCCCCCACCTGGGCTTTTACCCAGTTGTGGGATGACGCCTATCCCGGCGGCGGCGTCTTCAACTCCGCGGCGTTCATCGCGGCGATGAACGGCGGCGTGGGCGTAATCGCGCACGCCTCCCACTCCAACAGCACCCTCATCGGCACCAACTCCGGAAACGTCACCGCGACCGACCTCTACAACCTGACCAACCACCCGCGGTTCCCGGGCGTTCTCTACAGCCTCGGCTGTTATTCCGCCGACACCGATTACAACGCCGGTAATTGCGCGGCGTCGTTCGTCAACGCCCCCAACGGCGGCGGCGCGGGCTACACCGGCAATACGCGCTACGGCTGGTATTCCCGCGGCAACCCCGCGAACTTCTACTCCGCCGAATTCGAGAAGGAGTATTTCAACCAGTTCGGCGTGACGGGCGTGTATGAAAACGGCAAAACGCTGGCCGAACACAAACACGCGATGATAAGCTCCGTGAGCGACGTTACCTACCGCTACATTTATTACGAGCTCAACCTAACCGGCGACCCCAACGTCGCGACGGCGTCGGGGCCGGTGCACGCGGTGGAAGTAACGTACGCGGCGGTAATCCCGACCGGGACCCAGTCGTACGAGGTGCAAGTGGGCGACGGCACGGGCGGCAACGCGGAAGGGGCGTTGGTGTGCGTGTGGAAGGGGACCGAGGTTTACGCCTCCGGCCCGACCGACGCCGCGGGCGCCATCTCATTCGACATCAACCCCGCCACCTCGGGCACGATGTACCTCACGGCCTCCGCCCACAACTACCGCACGTTCGAGGCGGACGTGACCGTCGGCATGAACGACGTCAAGCTCACGTCGTTCACGGCGGCGCGGACGCCGGCGGGCGTGGCGCTGAACTGGCGGGTGGCGTCGGGCCCGGGCTACAGCTTCAACCTGTATCGGCGGGCGGCGGACGGCCTCCGCGCGGCGGCGCCGGCGCCGGCCACGGGCGCGGCCCCGGCCAACGCGGCCTTCGCGGCCGACGACGCCGCGGGCTGGGTCCAAGTCAACACCCACCCCATCCGGGGCCGCAACCCCTACCGCTTCCTGGACCGCGACGTACCGGCGGGGGTCTACGAGTATAAGCTCGAGGCCTTCCTGGACGGCGAGGGCGAGGAGCTGGGGACGGCGCGGGTCTCGGGGGCGGTGCCCTCGGCCTTCGCGCTGAAGGCGGCGCCGAACCCGGCCCGCTCCACGGCGGCCGTAACCATCGGCCTCCCGGCGGCGGCGGACGTCAAGCTGGCGCTGTATGACCTGTCGGGCCGGCGGGTGAGCGTCGTGGTGGACCGGCGTATGGCGGCCGGGGACCACGTGGTGACGGTGGACGTGGCGGCGTTGCCGGCGGGGATATACATCCTGCGCCTGGACGCCGACGCCGCGACGACGGCGAGCCGCCTCGCGGTCGTCCACTAACCAACCTACTCCCGAACCTCAAGGGCGGGCGCAAGCCCGCCCTTTTTTATTCCCCCCTGCCGAAAAAATAACGGTGGCTGGCGGGGCGGAAACGGCCGGCGGCGGGCCGCGGGCCGTGATATTTTACTTGTATTAGCAGCGGGCCCATCGGATAATAGAAGTTAACGGAAACACCGGCCCGGAACCTCAGCCGAAAAGGAGACTACCGTGGTTAAAAAGCTTTTCCTACTGGCGCTCGTCGCCGCGACGGCATGGAGTTACAACGTAATCGTGGACCCCGCGGCGGTTCACGTCACGGCGGTCACGACGCCGGGGTTGGAAGGATACGCGCGCGTAACGATGGACGGCGGCGTAGGCCTGCCGACCGCGCCGGGTACACCGGCCCTCCCGGGCATGGTCGTAAGCGTCGCGCTCCCGCCGGGCGTGGAGATCGAGTCGGTGGAAGCGGAATACGGCACGCCGGAGGTCCTGGCCGGTACGTACCGCGTAGTCCCGGCGCAGGAGCCAATGCCCATCGGCATAGAGCCGAGCCGGATAACGCCGGCGGACGCCGCGGTTTACGCCTCGGCCGCGCCGTGCCCCGCGGGCCCCGTTTGCTCGTTCGCCAACGGCGGCGCCGGCGGCTATAACGTCGGCAATGTCGTGCTCGCGCCGGTGCAATACGTCCCCGCCACGGGCAAGGTTACGGTTTACCGGTCGATAGACTTCCGCCTGAACCTGAAAAGCGCCGCCGCGGAAACGTTGACGCCGCGCGTACGCCTGGGCTGGATGGACGAGCAGCTCCGGGAGGAGCTCGGCGCCCGCGTCATCAACCCGGCGGAGCTGACGCCGCCGCCGGGGATGCGGCTCGTCTCGGCCGACGAGGGCAATCGCGCGGACGTGTTCCCCTACCTTATCATCACGAACACCGCCATGACCAGCACGGCCCAAAAGCTGGCCGACTGGAAAACCAAAAAGGGCCTCAAGGCGGCGATCGTGGACACCACGTATATCGGCGCGAATTACACGGGCACCGATACCGCGGAGAAAATCCGGAACTGCATCAAAGACTACTACACGAATAAGGGCACCCTATACGTGTGCCTTATGGGGAACGACGCCGTTATCCCGGTGCGGAAAGTGTACGACGTGAACTACGACGTGGCAGAAGGCGACGGCCTTATACCGACGGACAACTACTACGGCTGCCTGGAGGGCACCTTCAACGCCGACGGCGACGGCTACTGGGGCGAATACCCGTCCGACAACCCCGACTTTACCTACGAGGTATTCGTGGGGCGTATCCAGGCCGGCGACGCCGCGACGCTCGCCGAAGCCGTGGACAAGACGCTGTGCTACGAGGGAAGCCGTTCCTCCACGGAAGTCAACCCCTACGACTACCAAAACAAAGCCCTGATGGCCGGCGGTTTCCTGGACTCCTCCACCAACGAGCGCTACCTGATGGAGTATATCGAGGATAACTCCCTTACCTCGTCGCACTGGACGTTCACCGAGCTGTGGGACAACTCCTATCCCGGCGGCGGCGTCTTCAACGCGACGGCGTTCAAGGCACAGATGAACGCGGGGATGGGGTTGGTGGCGCACGCCATGCACTCCAATACCACAATCATGGGCACCAACTCCGGCAACGTAACCAACACCGACCTCCTGAACCTAACTAACCACCCCCGCTTCATCGGCAACCTCTATTCGCTGGGGTGCTACGACGGCAACACCGACTCCGCGGTCAACTGCTCCGCCAACTTCGTGAACGCCCCCAACGGCGGCGGCGCTACGTTCCTGGGCAATACCCGCTACGGATGGTATTCGCCGGGCAACCCGGATAACTTCTACTCCGCGGAGTTCGAGAAGTCGTTCTACAACCAGCTCGGCACCAACAACGTCTACAACCTCGGGAAAACCAACGCCGAACACAAACACGCCCTCGTGGGGCTGACCACCGGCGATTGGACCTACCGTTTCATCTACTTCGAATTGTACCTTTGCGGCGACCCCGAGCTGCCGCTTCCCACCGCCACCATCAAAGCGCCCGTCGTCCAATACCAGCAATACGTCCCGCTCGGCAGCCAGACCTACACCGTCCACGTGGGCGACAGCCGCGGGGACGTGGCCGGGGCGCTGGTGTGCGTGTGGAAAGGAACCGAAGTTTACGCCTCCGGCATCACGAACACGTCCGGGAGCGTTGCGTTGAGCATCAACCCGACGACCAACGGGACGATGTGGCTTACGGTTACGGCCCACAACTACAAGGCGTTTGAAGCGGACGTGACCGCCGGCATGAACGACGTCAAGCTCACGTCGTTCACGGCGGCGCGGACGCCGGCGGGCGTGGCGCTGAACTGGCGGGTAGCGTCGGGCCCGGGCTACAGCTTCAACCTGTATCGGCGGGCGGCGGACGGCCTCCGCGCGGCGGC
>Ga0315288_10000560_pt1 | contig 46775 bp, 38 predicted proteins | sample YL17G11_20_MG_FD_203454 | JGI IMG/M metagenome (GOLD analysis project Ga0315288, IMG submission 203454) | Sediment microbial communities from Yellowstone Lake, YNP, Wyoming, USA - YL17G11_20 | ecosystem: Environmental > Aquatic > Freshwater > Lake > Sediment | place: USA: Wyoming | collected... | reverse complement strand
GACGGTTGAGAACCTGATCGGCCTAATCCGGAGGTCCTTACCCAAGCGGACCGACTTCAGTAAAATATCCGATGACCGGATTGCGGAAATTGAATATGCGCTTAATTCAAGACCTAGAAAATGTCTTGCTTTTAGGACTCCGTTTGAGGTGTTTCGTCAGTTAGCTAGCGTTGCACTTGCTGGTTGAATGTGGGTGATAAAATTTATTCAAATGAAGATATTTAATTAAGCGGTGACTTTCATCACCGTAATCAAAGGCGTTATATCACTGTAATCATCTTTTTAAAAGGAGGTTGAAGCATGGAAGAACTCAAAGATGATATAAAAAAGATCAACGAAGAGATCGAAAAAGAAAGTATCATTGTCCAAACCCTGACCAACGAGATCGGCAAGGCGATCGTGGGTCAGAACTACCTGGTCAACCGCCTGCTCGTCGGCCTGCTCGCCAACGGTCACGTCCTCATCGAGGGCGTGCCGGGTTTGGCCAAAACCTATGCCGTGCGCACCCTGGCCAAAGCGATCAAGGCGAAATTCCAGCGCATCCAGTTCACGCCCGATCTCCTGCCCGCGGACATCGTCGGCACCATGATCTATAACCAGCGGACCAGCGAATTCACGGTCAGCAAGGGTCCGATTTTCGCCAACCTGATCCTGGCCGACGAAATCAACCGCACCCCGCCCAAAGTCCAGAGCGCCCTGCTCGAAGCCATGCAGGAACGGCAGGTCACGATCGGCGAGGAAACCTTCAAACTCGAAGACCCGTTCCTGGTGCTGGCGACCCAGAACCCGATCGAGCAGGAAGGCACCTATCCCCTGCCCGAAGCCCAGGTCGACCGGTTTCTGCTCAAGGTTAAGATCACTTATCCCAGCAAGGAAGAAGAGCGGGAGATCGTCGAACGCATCGCGATCCACGGTGAACCGGAGATCAATCCGGTCGTCAGCCCGAAATCGATCATCAACGGCCGGGAACTGTGCAGGAAAATCTACATCGACAAGAAAATCAAGGATTATATCCTGGATCTGGTCTTCGCCACCCGCGAGCCGGAAAAATACGGGCTCAACGACCTAAAAGGACTGATCCGTTTCGGCGCTTCGCCCCGGGCCTCGATCTACCTGACGACGACGGCGCGGGCCCTGGCCTTCCTGAAACGCCGCGGGTTCGTAATTCCCGAAGACATCAAGGAACTCGCGCCGGACATCCTGCGGCACCGGATCATCCTCACCTACGAGGCTGAAGCCGAGGAGATAACGACCGACGACGTAGTCCAGAAAATTCTGGCCGGCGTGGAAGTCCCCTAAACAGATGGTTACGGTGATTAAATAAAAAAGATTACAGTGATATTCCGTTAAACTCATCGACGCATGATCCCCCAGGAATTCATCAAGAAGATCCGCGAGATTGAAATCCGGACGAAAAGGATCGTCAACACGACCTTCGCCGGCGAATACAAATCGTCTTTCAAGGGCACGGGCATCGAATTCGTCGACGTCCGTGAATACCTGCCCGGCGATGATATCCGGTCCATCGACTGGAAAGTTACGGCCCGGATGGGCCGGCCCTACGTGAAAAAATTCGTCGAGGAACGCGAGCTGAGCGTCATCCTCTGCGTCGACGCTTCGGGGTCCGGACATTTCGGCACCCGGAAGCTTTTCAAAATCGAACTGGCGGCCCAGGTCGCGGCGACCCTCGCTTTTTCCGCGGTCCGCAACAACGACAAGGTCGGCCTGCTCTTCTTCACCGACCGGGTGGAAAAATACATCCCGCCGAAAAAAGGCCGCTTCCACGTCCTGCGCCTGATCCGGGATATCCTGTATTTCAAACCGCAGCACCCCGGAACCGAACCGGTGACCGCCCTGGAATTCCTGATGCACCTCCTCAAGCACCGCGCGATCATATTTTTCATCAGCGACTTTACCGGCCGGAATTTCGAACCGGAGAAAATGCGCGTTCCCCTGGCCGTGGCCAGCCGGCGCCATGACGTGGTGGCGATCTGCGTCACGGATCCGGTCGAAACGCAGCTGCCGAACGCCGGCCTGGTCGACCTCGAAGACCTGGAAACCGGCGCGATCATCACCGTCGACACCGCCGACCGCGACCTGCTTGGTAAATATTCCGGTTACCGGCGTCGGGAGCGGGAAGAAACCGAACGTTTGTTTAAATCCCTGGGCGTCGACCGGATCAACCTGCAGACGACCGAAGATTTTACACCCAAGCTTCACAAGTTTTTCCGGGACCGGGCGCGGAGGTTCCGCTGATGCCGCTCCTCGTCCTGATTCTTTTCCAGGTTGAGATCAAAACCCGTCTCCTCCCCGAATATGCGCATCGCCGATTGACGGTCGGCGATCCGTTCGAGGTTTCGGTTACCCTGACCTATCCCCAGGCCGGAAAAATCTCCGAACCGGTTCCCGACTCTTTGCCGCCGTTCGCGGTCACCGGACTGACCGGCAAGATCGTCCAGCAGAAAGGCGCCGCTTCCTGCACCTACCGGATCCGGCTCCGCGCCTTCGCGGCCGGCGAACTGAAACTGCCGGTTTTCAGATTCGTCTACCGGGAGGGAGCGGCCGCCGCCGAAACCCTGAAAAGCGAACCCGTGCCGATCACGATCGCGAGCGTCCTGCCCAAGGATATGAAGGACATCAACGACGTGAAAAAGATGATCGAATTCCCCAACTTCCTGCCCTTTATCCTGCTCGTCTTTTTCATCGTCCTCGCGGTCGCGGTGTTTTTCGGTTTAAAACTGTACCGCCGCCTGGAAAAAATCCGGGTCGCGGCCGCGCCGGCCATGCCGCCCTGGGACGAAGCGCTGCAGGCCATCGACTTACTTGACGGGCTGGACCTGATCGCCAAAGGGCTCATCAATAGATATTATTACGGTCTTTCGGAAATATTAAAGCGCTATATCGAACGCCGTTACGAGTTCAACGCCGTGGAACAGACCACGACCGAAATCATATACACCATGAAATATCACAAGGTCCCCGAGCGCGACGATTTTGGCAAATTTTTCAACCGCGCGGACATGGTCAAATACGCGAAATTCGTACCGCAACCCGAAGAATTGGGCGCGGCCGCGGTCCAGGTCCGGGAACTGGTCATTAAGACCAAACCCGAGGAAAAGTTAGCGGAGACAAAATGAGATTCAGCGAGCCTTTATATCTTCTGCTCCTGATCTCGCTTATCCCCCTGGTCTGGTGGGAATTGAAAAAACTGACCGGCACGATAAAATTTTCCGATCTCGCTTTTTTCACCAAAGCGGCGAACCGGGGCCGCGCTTATCGCCGGGTCCCGCTCGTGTTCAACGCGGCCGGTTTGATCCTGATATCTCTGGCCCTGACCCGGCCCCAGCAGGGTCGGATCTACGAGGAAGTGGAATCGAGCGGGATTGATATCATGATCTGCCTGGATATTTCGAATACGATGAGCACGGGCGATTACCGCCCCCTCAACCGCCTTTACGTGGCGAAAGAAAAAGCCAAGGAATTTATCGAAAAACGGTCCGGAGACCGGATCGGCCTGGTCATATTCGCCCAGTCCGCGCTCACCCAATGCCCGCTCACCCTCAATCACAACATCCTCCGGGACCTCATCGACCGGTTGGATTTCGGCATCGTGCCTCAGATTCAAACGGCGATCGGCCTGGGTTTGGCGACATCCGTGACCCGGCTTAAGGACTCCCGGGCGAAAGACAAGATCATAATCCTGCTCACCGACGGGCAGAATAACGCGGGCGACATAGACCCGCTGACCGCCGCCAAGCTCGCCCAGGCTTATCACATAAAAATTTATTGCGTGGGGATCGGAACCAAAGGTCAAATCAATATGCCGGAGCATTTCGAACTGGACATGAACACACTCAACGAAATTTCCGCCTTGACCGGCGGCAAGGCATTCCTGGCGACCGACGCCGAAGCCTTGAAAATTATCTACGACGAAATCAACCGGATGGAGCCGGCGGCCTTCAAGGTCCTGCGCCATACGGTTTACTCGGAACGGGCGGGCAGTTTCCTCCTGCCCGCGGTCCTGGTCCTGATCGTTAACGCCCTGCTTTCGCTGACGGTTCTCCGGAGGCTGCCGTGATCAAATGGGGAGCGTCGCAATTCCTGCCGTTACTGCTCGTAATCCCGTTCCTGGCCGCCGCCTGGCTGATCCTGGCGCTTCGGAAGAAAACAACCATGAAAAAGGTCGCCGACGCCGAAACCCTGCCCCGGTTGACCGAGAACGTCAGCCGCGATCTGCGGATCCTCAAGGCGGTTTTATTCATTCTCGGCCTTACGCTATTGATCACGAGCCTGGCCCGGCCCCGCTGGGGGGAAAAACTCCAGATCTACAAGGGGCGGGGCATCGATATCGTCGTCTGCCTGGACGCCTCAAAAAGCATGCTCGCCCAGGACATCAAACCGTCCCGGCTCGAGCGGGCGAAATCCGACGTTTCTTACCTCCTGGACAACCTGAACACGCACCAGGTGGGAATTACCGCGTTCGCGGGCGACTGTTATGTCATGTGCCCGCTGACCACCGATGTCGAAGCCGCGAAGCTCTTTCTCGACATCATCGACCCGGGGACGATTCCGCGTCCGGGCACGAACCTGGAAAGGGCGGTCGCCGTCTCCAGCTCGCTCTTCAATCCCAAGGAGGAATCCTATAAGGCCCTGATCCTGATCACCGACGGCGACAACCTCGAAGGCGATCCGATGCCCGCGGTCGAATCCGCCCGGTCCATGGGCATCCGGATTTTCACGGTCGGCGCGGGCACGCTTGAGGGCGCGGCCATCCCCGAGCCGGACAACGCCACGGGCGGCGTGAACTATAAAAAGGGAAGGGATCAAAAAATCGTGGTTTCGCGGCTTGCCGACCGGCTCCTGCTGCTCATCGCCAAGGCGACTGACGGCCGGTATTACCGGACCGAAGGCCTTTACGTCAACCGGCTCGTCGACGAACTTGATAAAATGAAGAAAAAGGAAATCGCGGGCGGCGCCTACGTGGAATTTGAGGAACGTTACCAGTATTTCTTGATTCCCGCCTTTATTTTGCTATTATTAAGCGTGGCGCTAAGCGACCGGAAAGGACCATGGTTCAGGGACGACGCGTTCGCTTTTATTAAGCGATTGCGGTTTTTTATGTTGTTAATCATCTTCGCGCCCATTATCCTCCACGCCGACGTCGGTTCCGCCATGCGTCAGGGCAACGCCCTGGTCCGCAAGGGAGCATACGAGGACGCATTGAAAAAATACCAGGAAGCGCTGGTCCAGGAACCGGACAACACCAAGATCCACTACAATATCGCCCGGGCCCTATATAAAATGGACAAATACGCCGAAGCGGCGTCCGCATATCAGCTCTGCCTTTTGACCAAAGAACGGAAAATGCAAGCCCAGGCTTTTTACAATATCGGCAACTGCCAGTTCAAACAGGGACAGCTCGACGCCGCGATCAACTCCTATTCAAACTCGCTTTTATTAAACCCGAAAGACCGCGACGCCAAGCAGAACCTGGAGTTCTGCCGGAAGATAAAGGAACAGATGAAGAATCAGCCGCAAAGCGATTCCACGAATCAGAACCAGCACAAACAGCAAACGCCCCAGCCGCAGTCCCAGGCCCAGCCGCAACCCAAGCCGGGCGAAATCGGCAAGGAAGACGCGAACCGGATCCTCCAGGCTCTCCAGAACAAAGAAAAGGAAAACATGAAAAACCGGCAGGAAAAGGTGGAGAAGGAAAAAGTTGAAAAGGATTGGTAAAATAGTATGGTTATGAAAACAACACATAACCGTTTATCTGGTCTTTTTAGTCTATCTGGTCTTTCTGGTTTAAAACCAAAAAGACTAAACAGACCAAATAGACCAGAAAGACCATATCGTCTTTCGCAACCGCCACCATTTTATTTGATAATTACATTATTTTTCTCCATCCTTTCCGCCCAGCAGCTGAACTTCACCGCTACGGTCGACCAGATCACCATCGGTCTGGACGAAGCCTTCACTCTCAACGTCACCGTGAACGGAGAAAACATCGGCTCCATACCACAGCCGGAATTGCCCGACCTGCCCGATTTCAATATCCTGGGCCAGTCTCAGTCCCAATCCACGAGCATTTCCTTTATCAACGGCAAGATGACCAAGCAGAGTACGATCAATTTCGTTTATACCCTGACTCCCAAGAAAATGGGAAAAAGCACGATCGGTCCCTGCCGGTTGAAAACAAAAGATAAAACATTTGAAACACAACCTGTGGAAATCGAAGTCGTTAAAGCCGGAACTCAACCGGCGCCCGGACCAGGTCTGGCCAAGGTGCCCGGTCCGGTCCCCGCGGCCAACGCGGCAGTGGATGATAATTTGGTGATCACGGTGACCGCAAGCCGCCGATCGGTCTATTTGGGCGAAGAAGTGAACGTGGAATACGACCTCTGGACGAGGTATAATATCCAGGATGTCGGCGCCGCGCAGATGCCATCGTTCAGCGGATTCTGGACGGAAAAAATCTTTGAGGCGAACCAAATCAATTACCAACGGAGGGTAGTGAACGGTAAAACCTTTGATGTCGCCGTGTTGAAAAAAATGGCCCTCTTTCCCATGACCTCCGGCGATCTTCAGCTCGACCCTATGGCCCTGACCGTATCCGTAATCCAGCCGCCCCGGGATTTCTTCGATATCTTCGGCACGGTCCGGCCGGTCCGCATCGAATCCAAGCCCATCGCGGTTCGCGTCCTCCCTCTTCCCGAACCGAAACCGCCGGATTTTACCGGCGGGGTCGGGAAATTCACCATCAACGCGACCCTGGACCGCGACTCTTCCGTAGCCAGCGAACCGATAAACCTTGTCGTCCGGGTATCGGGCCGGGGCAATATCCGGCTCGTCGAAAAACCGAATATCCCCGAGATCTCCGGTCTCAAAATTCTCAAACCCGAAGTGAAGGATGAAATTAAAGCCAACGGCGAAGAGATCGAAGGTTACAAGGAATTCCTCTTCCCGATCATCCCCCAGACCGACGGCAAGTACATTATCCCGGCCCTGGCCCTGGCCTTTTTCAATCCCCAGACCAAATCCTACGAAACGATCCGCACTTCGGGACTGACATTCACCGCGGTTAAAACATCACCCTTGGCTCAGGTCAGCGACGCGAGCGGTTTGAAGATCCTGGGGACCGATATCAATTATATAAAACCGGACGCGTCTCATCTGGCACCGCAAAAATCCGACGCGCCCTGGTGGCTGCTGATCATCTATCCCCTCTCCCTGGTTCTTATCGGTTATGCTTTCTTTTACCGGAACCGCCGGGAACGGATCTCTACCGATGTTTCCTTTGCCCGGCTTGCGCGCGCCGACCGACTTGTTAAAAAACGGCTAAAACAAGCCGAGATCCAGTTTAAGAACACCCGGCACCAGGAATTTTATTGTTCTCTGTCCCAGGCCGTCATCGGATATGCCGGCGATATATTCAATCTGGAAACCCAAACCCTAACCCGGGACCAGATCCGGACCGAACTATTAAAAAGACAGGTCCCGGTCGAAACCGTGGACCAGTTCATCGATATCATCAACCAGTGCGATTATGCCCGTTTTTCGCCGGCCTTAACGACCTTCAAAAATCCCGCGGAATTGCTGAAACGGACCAGGGAGATCCTAACCCGTTTATGATCTACGCCCTGCTCGCGACCCTGACCTTCGGGCCGACTTCGACCGCGCTCTATAACCAGGGCAATAAATACTACGCGGAAAAGGATTTCCAAAATGCGATCTTATCCTACGAGAAAGCGGTTGAGCTGGTGCCTAACGCCCGGATTTATTACAACCTCGGCAACGCATATTTTAAGGCAAACAAGATGGGCATGGCGATCATCGGCTATCGCCGGGCTCAAATTCTCTCTCCCCGCGACCCGGATATCAATTTCAACCTGAAATTCGCACGGAACTTCCGGATCGATAAAAATCTTACGGCCGAAAGTCCGGTCCAGGACCTGGCCGGCCGCGTTTTCCGGTTTTTTTCACTTCCCGAGGCTTCTTTTCTAACCGCGTTCTTTATCCTCTTCAGCGCCGCCTTGATATCCATGTTCATCGTATACCGCCGACGGTTTTGGTTATGGATCTTTATCCCCGCCTTTATCATCTTTTTATTCATTTTTATCTCGGCACGATCCTGGACCGCGGAGAAAGATCCGCATCATTCGGTGATCACCCTGCCCGAGGTCAGCGCTCGGAGCGGTCCGGGTGATGACTATAAGGAGATCCTCGTAATCCATGACGGCACCGAGGTCGAAATCCGGTCGGAGCGGGGCAAATATTACCTGATCCAATTGCCGGGCGGGCTCGGCGGCTGGGTTAAAAAAACCGAAGTCACCCGCGTTTTTTAGTAATCCCGTTAGAAAATCATATCCTCTATAGGTGGAAAAACAGTGGCATAGATTCACAATCAAATATTAAAAAAACATCGATTTTATTTGGAGGTTTTTCTCTAACGGGACAATAATTTTATTGACTTTTCCCCCTTTTTTGGATATAATATGGGTCAAAAAAATGGTCTTAGGTCATAAATTATAAAGATTTTTTCGCGAATTTTAGTCGTAATTCGCATTTAAAAAACCCTAAAAATCTTCCGATTTTTCGGCCTTTATGACCCTATGTTGAACCCGGTTTTATTTTCAGGCCCGGTTCGTTAAAGGAGGTTTTAATGCGCAAGGTAATCATCATGGGTGCGGCCGGACGCGATTTTCATAATTTTAACGTTTTTTTCCGGAACCGCCCGGAATATAAAGTAGTCTGCTTCACCGCCACTCAAATACCCAACATTGAAGGCCGGCGATACCCGAAAGAATTGGCCGGCCGCGGATATCCATCCGGTATACCGATCTTTCCGGAAAAAGACCTGTCCCGGTTAATAAAAAAATACGACGCGGACATCGTGGTTTTTGCCTATTCCGACATCTCCCACCTGAACGTCATGCACAAAGCGTCGGCCGTCCTGGCCGCGGACGCCGATTTCTGGATCCTGGGCCCGAAATCATCGTTGATCAAGTCCCGTAAAAAAGTGATTTCCATCTGCGCGGCCCGGACCGGCGCCGGCAAAAGCCAGACCACGCGTAAGGTCTGTGAAATATTAAAAAGCCTCGGCCTGCGGTTTTCCGTGATCCGGCATCCCATGCCCTACGGCGACCTCCGCCAGCAAGTCGTCCAAAAATTCTCCAGTCTCAAAGACCTCGACCTTCACAAGTGCACGATTGAAGAAAGAGAAGAGTATGAACCCCACATCCGCAATGGCACCACGGTTTTCGCCGGCGTTGATTACGGCGCGATCCTCAAGGCCGCGGAAAAAATTTCCGACGTCGTGCTCTGGGACGGCGGGAACAACGACCTGCCGTTTTATGAACCCGACCTCCATATCGTGGTTGTTGATCCTTTCCGCGTCGGCCATGAAAGCACATATTTCCCCGGCGAATCCAATGTCCGGCTGGCCGAGCTGATCATCATCAATAAGGTCGATACCGCTTCCCGGAAGAACGTGAAAATGCTGAAAGCGAACGTCCTTATCCTCAACCCCGGAGCCGAGATCATCGAAGCCGCCTCTCCGACCTCCTGCGACCACCCGGCCCTGATCAAGGGCAAAACGGTCGTGGTCATCGAGGATGGCCCGACCCTCACCCACGGTGAAATGTCCTTCGGCGCGGGCGTGGTCGCGGCGCGTAAATACCGTTGCCGCCGAATGGTCGATCCCCGTCCCTACGCGGTCGGTTCGATCAAAAAGGCGTATGAAAAATTTCCCCAGATGGGCAATCTGATCCCGGCCCTCGGTTACAGTCCAACCCAGATCCGGGAATTGGAAAAAAGCATCAACAATACGCCCGCGGACACAATCATCATGGGCACGCCGATCGACCTGAGAAAATTCATGAAGCTGAATAAACCGGCCGTCAAGATCAATTACATCCTCAAGGAAATCGGAACCCATAAGCTTGAGGCGGCGGTAAAAAGCGTCGTTTCGAAAAGGAAAAAGTAAGCGGGGTCCGCGATAAATCGAAAGGAGTAAAATGATTAAAAAGCTGGTTTATAATTTCGGCGGCAGGAAGGCCGACGGATCGGCCAAGATGAAGAACCTGCTGGGCGGCAAGGGCGCGAATCTGGCCGAGATGACCAATATCGGCATCCCGGTTCCGCCCGGCTTCACGATCACGACCGAAGTCTGCACCCATTATTTCGAGAACCGGAAATCCTATCCCAAAGAATTTAAAGTTCAGGTCCTTAAAGCCCTGGTCCGGACCGAAACCCTGTTGAATAAAAAATTCGGCGACCCGGATAACCCGCTGTTGGTATCGGTCCGCTCCGGCGCGCGCAGTTCCATGCCGGGCATGATGGAAACCGTGCTCAATGTCGGCCTGACTGAAAAAACCATCCCGGGTCTCGTTAAACAGAACGGCGGTAACGAGCGTTTCGTTTACGACGCGTACCGCCGGCTGATCATGATGTACTCGGACGTGGTCATGGAAAAAGCCGCGGGCAGCGAACCGGCGGATCCGGAATCCGGCATCCGGCGTCAGCTGGAAAAAATCATGGACGACATGAAGCGGCAGGGAAACGTCAAACTGGATACGGAACTCAAGGCCGGCGATCTAAAAGAACTATGCCGGCTTTTCAAGACCAAGATCCGGGAAGTCCTGAACAAAGAATTTCCGGACGACGCCCGGGCTCAGCTCTGGGGCGGTATCAGTGCCGTCTTCTTGTCCTGGAACGGCAAGCGCGCGATCAGTTACCGGCGTATCGAGGGTATCCCCGACGAGTGGGGTACCGCGGTCAATGTCCAGGCCATGGTCTTCGGCAACACGGGGGCGGATTCGGCCACCGGCGTCGCCTTCACCCGCAACCCGGGTAACGGCGAAAACCAGTTTTACGGTGAATACTTAGTCAACGCCCAGGGCGAGGACGTCGTCGCCGGCATCCGGACTCCGGCACCCCTCAATACCTATTCAACTTCCGAACACAACCAAGACCTGCTGACCCTGGAAAAGGGTATGCCCGTAATATATCAGGAACTCGTGTCTTACCGGAACCGGTTGGAAAAGCACTACCGCGACATGCAGGATATCGAATTCACGATCGAAAAAGGCCGGCTCTTCATGCTCCAGTGCCGCGTCGGCAAGCGTAACGGACCGGCCGCGGTCCAGATGGCCATGGACATGCTCAAGGAACGCCTGATCACCAAAGAGGAGGCGGTCAAGCGAGTCACACACGACCAACTCGATGAACTCCTCCATCCCATGATCGATCCCAAGGTGGAATTGACGAAGACTGCCCTGGCCAAGGGACTGCCCGCCGGACCCGGCGGTGCCACGGGCCAGGTCGTTTTTTCCTCCAAAGACGCGGTCGAATGGGCCAAGCAGGGCAAAAAAGTGATCCTGGTCCGCGAAGAAACCAATCCCGAAGACGTCGAGGGCATGCGGGCCGCGCAGGCGATTCTTACCGCCCGGGGCGGCATGACTTCGCACGCCGCGCTCGTCGCCCGGGGTTGGGGCAAATGCTGTATCGTGGGCTGCGGCGGGTTGCATGTCGACCTGAATGCGAAGACCCTGACAATCGGAAATAAAACCTTCAGCGAAGGCGACTGGATCACCCTGAACGGCACCAAGGGTAATGTCTACGAAGGCCAGGTGCCCATGATCGAGTCTGCGGAAAACGTCCTGCTGCACGAGTTCCTCAAGGTCTGCGACAAGATCCGCCGCCTGGGCGTCCGGACCAATGCGGACACGCCGTCCGACGCGCGGCGCGCGCGGCTGTTCGGCGCCGAGGGCATCGGCCTGATGCGGACCGAGCACATGTTTTACGGTAAAGGTTCGGATGAACCGCTCTTCCTCCTGCGGAAAATGATCGTCTCCAAAACCGAGGAAGAAAGGCGCACGGCGCTCGACCAGCTCTTCCCCTTCATGAAGAAGGACTTCAAGGGCGCGATCGAGGCCATGGACGGTTATCCCGTGGTCATCCGGCTCCTCGACCCGCCCCTCCATGAATTCGTTCCCCGCGAAAAAGACAAGCTGGAAAAACTCGCGCAGGAACTATCGATTTCCCTGGATGAACTCGAAAATCGCGCCGACGCTTTGCACGAATCGAACCCGATGATGGGCCACCGCGGGGTTCGGCTCGGCGTCACTTACCCGGAGGTCAGCGAACTGCAGATCCGGGCGATCTTCGAAGCCGCGGCCGAACTGCTCAAGGAAGGGAAGAAACCCTACCCCGAGATCATGGTCCCGGTCGTGGGCGAGGTCAAGGAGCTTGAAGACCAGATCCTGATCGTCCAGCGCGTCTACCGGGAAGTCCTGGCCAAGTACGGGCTCAAGAAGATAAAATACATGTACGGGACGATGATCGAGATCCCGCGGGCCTGCATCGTCGCCGACCAGATCGCCCTGACCGCCGAATTCTTCTCCTACGGCACGAACGACCTGACCCAGATGGGTTTTGGTTTCTCGCGGGACGATATCGGCGGGTTCCTCCCTGATTACCTGAAGAAAGGCATCCTCCCGTTCGACCCCTTCCAGTCGATCGACCAGAAGGGTATCGGCGAGCTGATCCAAATCGGCATCGAGCGCGGTCGGAAGACCCGGCCCAACCTTGAAGTTGGCATCTGCGGCGAGCACGGCGGCGAACCCAAATCAGTTCACTTCTGCCACCGGGTCGGCATGGACTACGTCTCCTGTTCGCCTTTCCGCGTGCCCATTGCCCGGTTGGCCGCGGCCCAGGCCGCCCTTGAAGACAAACCGGTGAAAAAGAAGGCCGGGAAAAAAGCACGCCGATAAACTACAGCTATTGAGAGAGGATGAAGGATAGGGTAGGAATGATACACCCTCCCCTTCATCCCCTCCCATCAAGGGAGGGGAATTATTTTTATAAACCCCCGCCCTTTATGAAGTATCACGCCGCTTTCCGCTTACTCCATACTACTTACTACTTACTATATACAGCCATATGAAGTTCCTCCCCCGGGGTTATTCCCGCGATATTTGGACCATGTTCGCCACAAACGTGGTGACATCGATCGGATTTTCCGTCTCCATGCCCTATCTGAGCCTGTACCTGAACAATGTCCTCAAAATCCCGATGACCGCGGTCGGCATGATTCTCATGGTCGCGCTGGTCATCGGCGCGACGATCGGCATATACGGCGGCGAGCTCAGCGACCGCATGGGCCGCAAATGGGTCATGGTGCGATCCCTTTTTATCCGCTGTTTGATCTTCATTCTCTTCGGACTGGCGATCATGATCCGCGCGAACATCATGATCATCGTCGTCTTAATGATCATGAACGCCTCCCTGGGCTCTTTCTTCATGCCCGCTTCCCAGGCTTATGTCGCGGATCTTACCACCGAGGAAAAAAGGATTTCCGCCTACGGCCTGATCCGGATCGGCGGCAACCTGGGATGGGCTCTGGGCCCGGCGATCGGCGGTCTGCTCGCGACCCTCGATTATTCATACCTGTTCTTTTTCACGGGTTTCTGCATGTTCTGCGCCTCGCTCTTCATGCTTCGGTTCAGCCGGGAATCGCTGAAATTATCGGCACGTAACGGCGAAAGCAAGACCACGCTCAAGGACATCGTCTCGGTCACCCGGGACCGGAAATTCCTAACCTTCACCCTGATCTGCCTTTCCATTTTCATCGTCTGGGGCCAGCTGGTTTCGCCGATTTCGGTTTACAGCGTCAATCGCGTGGGGATCACCAAATCTCAGCTCGGCATCCTCTTCTCGATCAACGGTTTTCTGGTCGTCGTTTTTCAATATCTCATCACCCACTTGTTCCCGAAACGAAAGGAATTGACCGCGCTGGTGATCGGCGCCCTGATCTACGGCGTCGGCTATTTTACCGTCGGCCTGGCCGATCGTTTCGGCCTGCTCGTCCTCTCCATGGTCATCATCACCGTCGGGGAAATGGTGATCACCCCAGCCAGTCACAGCTACGCCTCGATCCTCGCCGACCCCAAACACCGCGGCCGATACCTCGGATTTTTCAACCTGTCCCAATCCTTCGGCTGGGCCTTTGGACCGCTCCTCGGCGGCATACTTCTGGACGCAATCCCGGGCCGCTCGCCGGTCATCTGGTCGGTGATCAGCGGGCTGGCAATGGTCTCGGCGGTCGGATTCTTGATCTTCAAAAAAATGAACGACCGGGTTCATCGATCCTGAAGCCGGATGGGTAAAAGGATCGTCGCCATTATCAATTCCCGGGCTGCTTCATATCGGGCCGGGCGCAAGTGGCGTCAGCTCCGGCAGGATCTTGCGGATAAGGGTTTTGAAGTGACCGCCCGCTTCACCGAACGGAAATTCCACGCCGTGGATTTGGCCCGGGATGCGGCGGACCGCGCGGCGGACATCGTATTGAGCGTGGGCGGGGACGGAACCTTAAACGAAGTGGTTAACGGTCTCATGACCCTAAGCCGCCCGCCGGAAAGACGGCCCGCGTTGGGTATCCTTTCCCTGGGCACCGGTTCGGATTTCGCCCGGACCCTGGGGCTGATCGATACCCGGTCGGCGGTCCGCGCATTAATCCACGGTACACCCCGGATCTGCGATCTCGGTCATGTCCGCTTTACCCTGGGATCCCGAATGTGGATCCGCTATTTCGCTAACGTTTTCGACGTCGGCCTGGGCGGCAACGTCGTCCGGATCGCCAATTCCATGCCGAAAAACCTCAGCGGATTCATGACCTTCCTCCTCTCCAGCCTGGGCGGGATCGCCACTTTTAAACCTCCGGACCTGATTATCGAAATCGACGGCAATCATATTGATCGCGGTTCGATCACGATCGCCGGCTGTGCTAACGGCCAATATTTCGGCGGCGGCATGAACATCGCGCCCATGGCCCGGCTGGACGACGGCCGGCTCGAAGTTCTCTACGTCAAGGACACCAACCTTTTTAAATTCATCCGCCGGGTGCTGATGCCGGTCTATCAGGCGGGACACCTTAGTTATGAACGGTTTTATCACCGGCCGGCCCGGCGGGTTCGAATTACCGGGGACCGGGTATTCCTGTGCGATATTGACGGCGAGGAAGAAAAGGCGGAAGCTGTCGAAATTACGGTCGTCGGTGGAGCGGTCCGGATCATGATGATGCCGCCGACCCGGTCCTCTATTACCCGAAAGAAACCAGAAAAACTCCGATAAAAGCAAGGATGATGCCGGCAACCCGCTTTCGGCTTACCGGTTCTTTAAGGATGAATCCGGCAAAAATGAAAATGAAAATCGTGCTCGTCTGGTTAAGGGCCGAGGCCACGCTGGCCGGCGCGAACTTCATGCCCGCCAGCCAGACCATCATCGCGATATAGGCACCGGTCAGGGAACCGATGATCGTCGCCGGCCAGCGTTCGTTGGCGAAAAGCGGGGCGATGATTTTTTTCCGTCCGGGCCAGACGGCCAAAATCAGGGCCAGAACAACGATCCCGCTGAGAAGCCGGACTTCGGCGGTCCAGAACAACGGCGAACGTTCGAGCACCCGCTTGGCGATCACGATGCTCACCGCGTTCGCCACGTTGGCCAGGATGCCGAAAAGGATGCCCGCCGCGCGGTTTTTGGCCGGCGCCGAACGTTCGCGTTCATAGGTCGCTACGAAGATGGCCAGGATGATCAGGCCGGCGCCGCCGATCTGAAGGAGACTCAAGCTCTCGCCGAGCCCGATGACCGCAAAGAAGATGATCAGCGGGCTGTAAAGACAGACCACGATCGCGGAAAGGCCGGCGCCGATCAGGTTGAGGCTGTGAAAATAAAGGGTATCGCCGATACCGATACCCAAAGCGCCGCTGGCGAGAAGCAGCATCGAGTCGCGGACGGGAACGTGCCGGATGAACACGCCCTCGAAAATAAGGATCGTCGGTATGAAAAGGACAAAAGCCAATAAATTCTTGAAGAGATTGAGGGCGAGCGGATGGATCTTCTCCCCGCTTTTCTTGAACATGATGACCGCGAACGCCCATAGGACGGCGGCCAGGAGCGAAAAAACCGCGCCCAGATAGGGAATTTTCGGCATGGCAATTATATCCGGAAAAGACGGAGTTTCAATCCCGCTTTAGAAGCGGTGGGTTTCTCTAACGGGATTTATTCGAAGGTAAACGTTTTACGTCGGAAAATTTCCAGGCAAGCCTCGACCACCGTGGGCTCGTAAAATTTTCCCTTGTTGGTCGTGATTTCATTTAAAGCCATGTCGATCCCGAACGCCGGGCGGTAGGGGCGGTCTGAGGAAAGCGCCTCGACCACGTCGGCCACCGTAATAATTTTGGCCTCGTACAGGATTTTATCGCAGGTCAGTCCGTGGGGATAGCCCGAACCGTCCAGCTTCTCGTGATGTTGGAGGACGATCTGGGCAACCGGCCAGGGGAATTCGATGCCTTGCAGGATTTCATAACCGGCCTGGGAGTGGGTCTTGATGATATTGAATTCCGCTTCCGTCAGGCGGGTCGGTTTGCTCAATATTTCCGAGGGGACATAGATCTTGCCGATATCATGGAGTATGCTCGCGACCCGGATACCCGCGACCTGTTCCGGAGAAAGGTTCAATTGCTTCGCGAGGGCAATCACCAGTTTGGTCACGCGCTGCTGGTGGCTTGAAGTATAGGGGTCGCGTTTGCCCACCGTCGTGGCCAGGGCGTTAATCGTCTGGTCCATGGCCTGGTTTAACTTCTGGTAGCTCTGGGTCAATTCCTCGATGGCCTGTTTGCGTTCGGTGATGTCGTGAATGATCGCCAGGGAACCGATGAATTTTCCCTGGTTGTATTTTGGCGTCGCGGAAACGAGAAGATGGCGTTTTCCGCCGCCGGCGGTTTGGATATCGATCTCATAATTGTCCCGCTCGCCCCGGCTCCGGCGATCGGTCTGTTGGCGGACCGCGGTCATGGTTTCGGCCGTGACGAATTCGCCGAGCCGATGACCGGCCAGTTCGCCCGGTTTAAATCCGAAAATCAGGTCACAAGCGGGGTTAGTAAAAATAAAACATTCTTCCGGATCCACGATCCCCACGCCCTCGCCCAGGTTTTCGATCAATTCCCGGTAGTTTTCCTCGCTTTTTTTGAGCTCCTGCTGGATCCACATCCGCTCCGTGATGTCGTAAATATAAATCCGCACGGTCCGGAATTTCAGAGCCAGAAAAATATCTTCCGCGAAAATCCGGTCCCGGATCATCACCTCCCGGTAGAGAGTGCCTTGATTAGTCATTTCCAGCGCGGTCAGGATATTGTTCAGGTCGGCCGGCAGAAAGGCGGCGGGGTCTTCCCGGCCCAATTGGTTCAGAATCGTTTGCGTGGCCTGGTTATAATATACGATCTTGCCCGCGAAATTAACCTCGACGATCGGTAACGGCGAGAGTTCGGGGAACGAAGCCAAATGGCGAATTTTCTCTTCGGCGGTCTTATATTCGGTGATATCGGATATATAATAAACCAGAGCCGGGCCGTCGTTCAGCTCGATTTTTCCGGTTTCAATCCGGATTGGCATTTGAGTTCCGTCCTGACGCTGTCCGGTCGTCTCGTATACATCGGATACGCTTTTCCCGGCTTCGATCATTCGCGCCCGCTCCAGGAACTGGTCGCGGGCTTGGGGCGCGATTTGTTTGATTAACGGTCGGCTGATGAATTCATCGGAATCGGAAAACCCGAAAAGGCGCAGGCACGCGGAATTGACATAAATTTTTGTCTCATCGTGGACAACCATGACCGCGACCGGCGCGCCATTGAAGAGGCTCCGGAGATCGATCCGATAATCCGTGGTTCCGCCGTTTATTTCCGCCATTTTTTCACTTTATTATAATGAAAACCGGCCCGTTTGTCAATACGATACTTAAGTCTATTTTATTTACCGAAACGCCCGGCTCTAATCCGGGAAGAAACTTGAAGTTAGGGTTTTTCGTCTTTGAATGTGAAATTATCCTGACGAAAGAGTAACAAACAGGTATCGACAATTTGAGGGTGGAAAAGGATACCCTTATTCCGGGTGATCTCGGCCAGCGCCGTTTCCACCGGCAGGGCCGGCCGGTAAGGACGATGAGAACTCATGGCCTCGACGACGTCGGCCACGGCCAGAATCTTGGCTTCGAGGAGGATATCCCGGTCTTGCAGACCGGACGGGTATCCGGTGCCATTAAGGCGTTCGTGGTGCTGAATGATGATCTGGGCGACCGGCCATCCGAAATCGATCGACTGCAGAATCTCATACCCGGCTCGGGCGTGGGTCTTGACGATGCTGAATTCAGCCTCGGACAACCGCGCCGGTTTGCTCAGGATCTCCGCGGGCACGTAAATCTTGCCGATGTCATGGAGGGTGCTGGCGATTCGGATCCCCTCGATCTGCTCCCCGGCCAGCCCCATATTCTTGGCGATCGCGACGACGAGCTGGGTCACCCGCTGCTGATGATTCAAAGTGTAGGGATCCCGTTTCGCCAGGGTATTGGCCAGGGCGTTGATCGTACCTTCCATCGCGCGCCGTAATTTTTCGTTGCTCGCCATGAGGGCGGCCTGGGTGATCATGTATTCGGTGACATCCGTGCAGGCTCCGTACATCTTGTAGGGTTTGCCCTTTTTATCCCGCAGCGCGGAGCCGCGGTCGACCCACCAGCGCAGTCCCTTATCTTTCCCGACGACCCGGTATTCCTCGGTGTATGGTTCCCGGTTTTTCAGGTGACGATCCAGGCCGGACATCACGCGGTCATGATCTTCCGGGTGGATAACCGCTTCCCAGGCTTGAATGGTCCGGGGAAACTCGCCGACCCGGTAACCGAGCACCTCGTCAATGTCCCCGTACCAGTCCAGGCGTTCGCTGGGGATATCCCATTCCCAGATCAGATCGCTCGTACTTTGCGCCGAGATCCGGAACTTTTCCTCGCTCTTCCGCAGCGATTCATCCATCTGAACATTCTGGGTGATATCCTCGACGGCCATGACCACCGCCGTAACCTGACCGGATTCATCCCGGAGCGGCGCGCTGTTTATGGACAGGATGACATGACGATCATCCGGCGCCTCGACCGCCAGACGCTGCCGGTATACCGGCTCCCGTTTTTTTATGACCTGCGAAAACGGCAGGTCCGCGTCGGTTATTGGATTACCGTGCAGATCGGTTATTCTCCACGCCGGGTCGTTATAAAAGTGGTTGATAATATCATCTCTTTCGACGCCGAGGACCTGCATTGCCTGGGGATTGGCGAAAGTGATTTTACCCTGCGTGTTTATGACCAGGATTCCCACGGGGCTCGTATCCATGACTTTGTTCAGGAGCTCGTGTTCACTGCGCAGAGCTTCCTCCGCCTTCTTCCGGTCTCTAATATCGCGGATGATCACCAAATCCGCGGGCCGGCCGCCGTACACGATCCGGCCGGCACTGATTTCGACAAAAACCTTTTGACCCTCTTTATCGCGGAGGGTGGTTTCATAAATATCCGGCACCGGTTGCCCGGCGATGCGTTTTGTGTACAGATCGACCAGCCGGGGCTGCTCCGAGGGATGAACGAAATTGACAAAGAGTTTGTTGACGATTTCTTCGATTTTATCCCCGTACATGAGGGCGAGGCGGGAATTGATGAATTTTACGACATTGTCCTGAATAATGGCGATCCCGTCGTTGGCGCGTTCAACCAGGGTTCGGTACTTCTCTTCGCTTTCCCGCAGAGCTTCCTCGATGTTTTTCTGATCCGTGATGTCCCGGACATATTCGATAACGCCTCGGGTTTTTCCAGTCGTCTGGTCGATCAGGGGAAAAGAAAAGAGGTCCAGCCAACCGGATATCTCACCCCGGCCATCGCGCCGCGGCACGTATTCATGGGCGGCCCGGCCGCTTTCCAGGGTTTTAACCGTCGGACAGATTTCGCAGGGTTGGGTACGGCCGTGGTAGGCGGCGAAACATTTTTTCCCCACCAGCGGCCGGGCGTGGGCGTACCATTCCTCCATTTTATGGTTGACCATGAGGATGTTGAGTTCTCGGTCCAGGACGCTGATTCCGTCCTGGACGCTGGCGAAGACATTGTAGAGGAACCTTTCTTCTTCCCGAAGCTTGTTTTCGGTTTCGCGATTTTGGACTACGGAAACCTGAAGTTTTTCGATCTGGCGTCGGAGTTCGGCGATTTCCCGGATCAATTCCTCTTGAGTTCGATCGGTATCGGCCATTCTTATCTCCGTTCCATTGTTAATCCTAATTCAATGGTATATATTCCGGTTAAATTGTCAAGAGGTACGAAGGAATTTACTTGATGCCCAGGTCGCGGGTCACGCCGAGCAATTTGTCCAGGCCGGTATCGATATCCTCCTGGGTGTGCTCGATCGAGGGAATGATCCGGATCCGTTCTTGATACTGACCGACGATGACTCCCACCTGGAAGAGTTGGTGGGCAACCCCCTTCGCCTCGTCCTCGTTCCCGAACGCGACGACGACGATCGGCGTATCGCTCCGGGTGTTGAAACCGTCCTGCTTCAGGCGGGTGATGATATAGCGGCTATGGCTCCAGAGTTTCTGAAACATTTTTTTATTGGCTTTCTCGTCCCGGAGGAATTCCAGGCTGGCGCGGTTCACGTCGAGCAGGAACTGGGGTACCGGAACCGCATGGCGGGCAATATTTTCCCAGACCTTGTTGATCAGGTATTTTTTTGCCGCTACGTAAGCGCCGAAACCGCCCAGAAAACGATGGAAACTTCCGATTTCCAGGTTGACCTCGTCGTAGAGGTTGAAAAAATCGACCAGCCCCCGGCCGTCCCGGCCGAGAAAACCGAAGGTGCCGAGCTCGTTGCCGACGATAAAACAGTCGGTCTCCTTGGCGATGCCGATCAACCCGTTCATCGGACTGATCGTGCCCGACCATTCGTAGATCCCGTCCAGGACGAGCACCCGTTCGCTGTGGGCGGCCAGCAGTTTCCGCAGCTGGTCGAGGTCTTCATGTTTGTAATATTCGATGTTGCGGGATTGGAGCACGGCCAGGATCGTAGGGCTGGTCTCGCAATCGACGAAAAAGGTCGCTTTCGGCCCAAACCGGGAGAACGCGGCGAAAGCCGCGGAAATTTCATCCGGGAAAAAAAGCAGGGCTTCGGTCTTCTTGAAATCGGCCATGGCTTTTTTTAATTGCTCCTCGGCGTCGTTCCGGCCGTCGGAACCGGTCAAGCCCTGGGCGTCAATTCCCAGTTTCGCGGCTTCCTTCAGGTAATCATTATTGCGCAGGTGAAAGCAATCAAGGGTTGAAAAATTCAGGTAACGCCGGTCCTCATAGATGAAAACCGGATCCGCGGGCAGCCCTTCCGGCGGCTTGGTGTCGTCAATAAAAAGGTGGCCTTGATAGGGTTTCACGCGGCGTTCTTCCCGCAACATTTCTTGTATTTTTTGCCGCTGCCGCAGGGGCAGGGATCGTTCCGGCCGGCCTTCTTTTCCGCCGCGGCCGGCTTATCCGCGGCGGCCGAGGGGGTCGCGCCGGGTTTGGCGTCCGCATTCGGTTTGTACTCGCGGGTCGCCACCGGCCGGCGCTGGACGGGTCCGGGTTGGGCGCGAAAGATCAGCGCCGAGGCGTCCCGGGCAATATCCCGCAGCAATTCATCGAACATTTTGAATGATTCCTGCTTATACTCGAGCAGCGGGTCTTTCTGGGCGTAGGCGCGGAGGTTGATCCCTTCCCGCAGGGCGTCCAAAGCGTAAAGGTGGTCGCGCCAGCGGTTGTCGATCGTCCCGAGCAGGACGAACTTCAGCATTTCGGGGAAAACCTCGGGACCGAGCTTCTGTTCGCGGTAAGCGAAGCGTTCCTGAGTTTTTTCCAAAAGCAAGTCCAGCACTTCCTCCTGCCGGATCCTTTCCATCCGTTCCCGGGGGATGATGACGTCGGTCAGGAAAAGCAGGTTGAATTCGTTTTTCAGGCCGTCCCAATCCCACTCTTCCGGCGGCCGCTTGGGATCTGAATATTTGACGATGATATCCTCGATCGCGTCCTCGAAATACTTGTCGACGAGGGATTTTATTTTCTCGCCCTTTAGGACTTCGTCGCGCTGCTCGTAGATCACGACGCGCTGTTTGTTCATGACATCGTCGTATTCGAGAAGATGCTTGCGGATCTCGAAATGGTTTTCCTCGACGCGCTTCTGAGCATTGGCGATCGCGCGCGAGACCAGGGGATGGGTCAGGGGCTTCTGTTCCTGACCGCCGAACCGGTCCATGATGTCGGCGACCCGGTCCGACCCGAAAATCCGCATCAGATCGTCCTCGAGACAAAGGAAGAATCGCGAGGATCCGGGATCACCCTGGCGGCCGCTCCGGCCCCGGAGCTGGTTGTCGATCCGGCGCGCTTCGTGGCGTTCGGTGCCGATGATATACAGACCGCAGGGCAGATCGCCCGGACACTCCTTCTTTTCCTCGTGGGCGCAATTGCGGCAATCCCCGCTCAGGCATTCGATGCAGCACGGACTGCAATTGATCACGCCCTTACCCAGCTTGATGTCGGTGCCGCGGCCGGCCATGTTGGTGGCGATCGTAACCGATCCCGACTGACCCGCGCTGGTGATGATGATCGCCTCGCGCTGGTGGTGCTTGGCGTTGAGCACCTCGTGGGTAATGCCCCGGCGCTGGAGCAGCCGGGAAAGCACCTCGGAAACGTCGACCGAGGTCGTGCCGACCAGGACCGGGCGTTTCCGCTCGGCCCACCGGACGATCTCGTCGATAATCGCGTTGTACTTCTCGCGTTTGGACCGGTAAATAATATCTTCGTAATCGACCCGGCGCACGGGTTCCTTGGTCGGGATCTCGACCACGTCCAGTTTATATATCTGCCAGAATTCGTTGGCTTCGGTGGCCGCGGTGCCGGTCATGCCCGCGAGCTTCCGGTACATGCGGAAATAATTTTGGATCGTGATTGTCGCCAGGGTCTGGGTTTCCTCCTGAACCCGGACCCGCTCCTTGGCTTCGAGGGCCTGGTGCAGGCCGTCGGAAAACCTACGTCCCGGCATGAGGCGGCCGGTGAATTCGTCGACGATGACGACTTTGCCTTCCTGGACGACGTATTCCACGTCCTTTTCGAAAAGCGAGTAGGCTTTGAGCAGGGCGCGGAGATTGGAAAGCGCCTCGCTTTTTTTCGCGTATTCGGCGTAGGCCTGTTCCTTGCCCGCCATCTTCTCCTTGGGCGTGAAGTCGGGATTTTTATCGATGGCGCCGATCGTCACGCTTAGGTCCGGCAGGACGAACATCTCCGGATTGTTGGGCGATATGAACTCGCGGCCTTTCTCGGTCAGGTCGATCAGGTTCTGTTTCTCGTCGACGACAAAAAAAAGTTCGTCGTCGATCGGGGCGAAACTTTTGTCCCGGAGAAAGGTCAGCTCGGCTTCCTCGATCAACCGTTTCACGCCCGATTCCTGCTCGAGCTTGAGCAGTTGCCGGTTCTTGGGCAGACCGCGCCGCGCCAGCAGCAGCTTGAGCGCCGCCTCCTTCTCCTTGCCTTCGTCGAGGAGTTTTTTGGCCTCGGCGACCGCCCGGTTGACGTGCACGGTCTGGGTCGAATTCAGGCGCTGGACGATCGGACTCAGGTCGTCAAAACCCTTGGTCTCGTGTTCGACCGCTCCCGAGATGATCAGGGGGGTCCGCGCCTCGTCGATCAATATGCTGTCCACTTCGTCGACGATGGCGTAATTGTGGCCGCGCTGGACTTTGTCCGCCAGGTTCCAGACCATGTTGTCGCGCAGGTAATCGAAACCGAATTCGTTATTCGTGCCGTAAGCGATGTCGCAGTTGTAAACGCCTTTCCTTGCCTGGTTGTCCATGCCCTGCTGGAGAACGCTCACGGTCAGGCCCAGGGATTCGTAGACCGGGCCCATCCATTCCCGGTCCCGGCGGGCCAGGTAATCGTTGACGGTAATGAGGTGCGCGCCCCGGCCGCTGAGACCGTTGAGATAAAGGGGCATCGTGGCGACCAGGGTTTTACCTTCGCCGGTCTTCATCTCCGCGATCATGCCCTCGTGGAGCACGATCCCGCCGATGAGCTGAACGTCGAAAGGAACCATGTTCCACTCAGTCTCAATATCGACGACCGGCCATTTCTTACCGACCAGCCGGCGGCAGGCTTCCTTGACCAGGGCGTACGCCTCGGGCAGGATTCCATCCAGGTCCTCCCCGTCGGCGATGCGCTTTTTCAGCTCCTCCGATATTTTACCGAGATCGACGTCTTTGAATTTTGCATAGAACTCGTTGATTTCCTCGACGATGGGCCACAGCCGCTTGAGATCGCGTTCCGTCTGGGTGCCGAATATTTTGCTTAAAACTTTCTGCAGCATTTTTTGTCTCAACTTTTATTATACTGAATAATGCATACCTGTCAATATTGTCGCCGGAACAACCGGTCAAACTCCTCCTGATACCGCGCGCGCATTCCGCGCCGGCGGACCATCCCCCGGTGGCCGACAATCCGGTCGAGCGTCCTCGCCCGGATTGGATTGACGCCGAAAAGGAGCTTCCGGTTACGGGTGTGGAATTCCACGAGGTCACGGACACGACCCCTTTTGAGCAGGACGCGGAGCCGGGCCCGGGCGAAGATCCGGGCGATAAAATGCCCACGGATCACGGGATCCTTCAGCCGCTCTTCGTCCTCGATCGGTATTCCGGGCCGGTATTCCCGCGCCGCGGCCGCGAAAAAACCAATGCCGGTCCGCGGTTTCATTTTCGTATCAAAACCGGCGTACACCTTGACGCCGGCCGGCCCGCAGGAAGGCGACCGGGATTTCAATATATATCCATCAACTTCGGGCAAACGAGCATGGAACGCGGCGCCGAACGAACGCATCGCTTCCGTCAGTTTCCGGCCTGTGGCGGATTGATAAAGACCCCGTCTTCCCCGGTCGCGGATGATCCGGATTGGATCGCGCGGTTCGCCGAGTCCGATCTCCATTTCCGGGCAGACCGGAATAAAATCAACGTGTTCTTTAAGGTTTTCGACCGTCGGGTCGGAAAGCATTACGCCGTTGTAGCGGCATCGTCCGAAACCCAGGCATTTACTGACCACCAGAACGGGCTTCATCGGAATATTATAGCCGTTGCGTATGCGGAGTCAATCAATCCGCGAATATCTTAAGGTATTCTCCGTAACCTTCTTTTTCCAGGTCCGCCTTGGGAATAAAACGGAGGCTCGCGGAATTGATACAGTAGCGCAATCCGGTCGGTTCCGGACCGTCGTCGAAAACGTGCCCGAGATGCGAATCACCATGGGCGCTTCGGACTTCGGAGCGGACCATGCCCCGGCTCGAATCCGAACGCGCCACGACATTCTGCGCCGTGAGCGGCCGGGTAAAACTCGGCCAGCCGCAGCCCGAATCGAATTTGTCGCGGGAACTGAATAGCGGCTCCCCGGAAACGACGTCGACGTAAATCCCTTCCGCTTGGTTATTCCAGTATTCATTGCGGAAAGGCTGCTCGGTGGCGTTCTCCTGGGTGACCCGGTATTGAACCGGAGTCAGTTTCTTTTTCAGTTCCGGGACCGGCGGTTTCCGGTATTCTTTTACCACGGTATCGGGTTTTGAATCCTTGATGTCGGACCACGTTTTTTTTAAAAAACCTTCCCGGCCGGAAAACAATTTATACGTATTGTACCGAACCGAGTTTGTCCGGTAATAATCCCGGTGGTAATCCTCGGCCGGGTAGAAGCTGGTGAATTTGAGGATTTCCGTGACGATCGGTTTTTTAAAGCGCCCGGACCGGGCGAGTTCCGCCTTGGATTCTTCGGCTAATTTTCGCTGGTCATCGTCCCGATAAAATATCGCGGTCCGGTACGGGGACCCTTTATCCGCGAACTGTCCGAATTCATCCTGGGGATCGATATTCCGCCAGAAAACCTCAAGCAGTTGTTGGTAACTCACGCGCGCCGGATCATAGGTCACCCGGACCGCCTCCCGATGACCGGTCTCCCCCGCGGACACTTCCTCATACGTCGGATTTTCCTCCGTGCCGCCCGCGTATCCGGGAACGACCTCGATTACTCCGTCCAAATTCTCGAACGGGGGTTCCATGCACCAAAAACAACCGCCGGCGAAAACGGCTTCCGCCCGGACATTCGGCTCATTGTCCCGGTTCTTCGGATTCATATTATTACCCCCTTTTTCGGTGTTAACACCCGGTCCCGGACATGAAATTGTTAGAAAAAATATGGAAATAATCGGCCCTAAGCGTTTCATATTACCTTCCTTTCTTTTCCCCTTAATATTTAGACCGGGTACGATTCTTTTTTGTTTAGGTGGAGAATGATGGAAAGTGCCGAAATTTAAAGACTTTACGGATTAAACGGGTGTTTTATTCTTGGTCGTTGGCGGACGATGATCCCGTCCTTATCGCCCGCCGCCGCAAAGACGGCGGCGGGCGGGTGGGCTTATATGTATTCGATCGTGCTCGGCGGTTTGGGCGTGATGTCGTATAAAACCTTGGTGACCATGGGCAGTTCGCGCACGATCCGCCTTTGAATCCGCGCCAGCACCGGGTGTGGTATCCGGGTCGGCGCGGCCGTCATGGCGTTCTTGGATTCCACGCTCCGGACGACGATGATGTTGCCGAACGCCCGTTTTCCATGTTTGACTCCCGTGGCCCGGTCGTTGAGAAGCACCGCGAATTTCTGAAAGGAATTGAAATTCCTGAGTTCCCATTCGACGATCTGCGTCGCCTTACGCACGATCCGGACGCGCTCCGGCGTCACTTCGCCGACGACCCGGGTCGCCAGGCCCGGACCGGGGAACGGCATGCGCTGGTGAATCGCCCGGGGCAGGCCCAGGTTCTTGCCGACGATCCGGACGTCCGGCTTGAAAAGCGTAACCAGCGGTTCCAGGATCGCCAGGCCGTATTTCATGGGATTGATTCCGATCTGACTGAGAACGTTATGCTGGGATTTGACTTTGCCCTTGGTTTCAATGACGTCGGCCGCGATCGTCCCCTGAATCATATATCCGGCGCGGTATTTCTTGACCGCCTTGCCCAGGGTTTTGTAAAAAGTGTCGCGGAAGGCCTTGCGCATATCTTCCGGATCCGTCTTGCCTTTTAACGCCCGGAAAAAATCGGGCGCGGCCTTCACGACGACCGTCCGGATACCCCGGCCCCTGAGGATCTTCGCCACCAATTCCGGTTCGCCTTCCCGCATCAAGCCGTCGTCGATAAAGAGGGCGATTAAATTCTTGCGGAGCGCCCGGTGAGCCAGGGCCGCGCAGACCATGGAATCCACGCCGCCGCTGGTGGCGCAGATTGCCACGGCCTTGCCGACTTTCTTTTTCAACTCTTTGATCTTCGCCCGGATAAAAGATTTTGTTCTTAAGGCCATCTTACCTCCTGGTTGATTTGCCGTTCATTATTTGCTGACGGGAAACTTGAATTTTCCGCCGTCCCAAATCAGCAGCTCGCTTCCCCCTTCTTCGTTGCGGTTGCGGTAAGTGATGCGCAGGTCATCGGGCTTTAAATCGATGCCCTGGACCCTTTTTAAATATGCTATAAAATCGACTTCCAGCAGGTTGCGGTAAATTTCGATCATCTTGCGGGCTTCCTCGACGCCGTCCCGGATTCCGTAGATATTGGCCGTCACTTTGAAATCGGTTTTGTCGTAAAAAGCCAAAACCGGCGCGTCGTACTGTTCGATAATTCCCATCCAGGCGACCCGGGCGTAGAGGTTCAGCTGGATCGCAGCCACATCGCCTTTGGATATCGAAGCGGACTCGGACAAATCAACCGCGGCCGTCACCAGACCGGCGCCCAATAAAAGACCAACAACCACTTTGAACCCGACCCAATTGACATACGTTCTCTTAAATTCATTCATTCCCGACCTCCTTGGAAAAAGCATCCAAAATTATTCTTACTTTTTGACCAATGTCAAGAGAACAAAGATTCAGTTACGGTAAAAAAAGATTAACATACCAAACGACTGAAGTATAATTATTAATCACCAAAGGAGGATCGATGCGGAAATTATTCTTTTTTATTACCGTCGCTTTGCTGGTCTATACCGCCTGCAATACGGGTCCCCAGGCGCCGTTTGACAAGGACGACGAAATAGTCATCCACGGAGTCTATCAGGACCCTTCCGGCAACCCTTATGCGCAGCGCTGGGTTGGTTTCTGGATCAACAGCCCGGCAAGCTTTTTCACGAATTTCCTCGGCCTCGATCCCGAATCCCAGGACCGGACCGATTCGACCGGCACCTACACCGAGACCTTCATGGGCGCCGACTTGATGAACGCCGCGGGCGCGACCTATCAGATTATCGTCATGCACTACGATCCGGACTGGCCGGATACCACGGCGACCGTGGCCGCGCTGTTCTATCCCCTGGCTACGAATATCGCGGTTCCAACCATGAAACTCTGGCGGGGTAATCCGGCTACCGTCTTGCAAAGCAACAACGCGGCTTTCCACTGGACCAAGATCTCGCATACCCATGGCGCCGAACCGAACCAGTACACTTTCCAGGTCAAAGCGTCGCAGGACGGTCCCAGTTACACGCTCTGGCAGCAGGCAATGGGACTGGACACGACTCTGATCCTGCCCGCTTACATTTTCCCCAACAACTACGCCAAAAAATGGCGGGTGCTGGCTGATTTTCCCGCGCCGGATGAGAGCAGCGTCGGGTATGTTTATCTCACCGATCCGGACACGACCCAGATCACCGGCCAGCAGTACCAGCTCCTCTCCCTGGGCCGAAACTGCTATGCCGAAGCCTACAGCCAAACCTTCCCCAATGCCACCGACGGCAAATGGGGACCCTGGCCCACCTACTGCGCGGTCTTTACGGCCACCAACGTCAGCTGGGTCTACGTCGATCTGGGCGATACCCTACATACGGTTAACGCGGTCGCCCTCTACGACCTGGGGATCACCGCCGTACCGCCCGATTCCGGGTTCGAGGTTTATGTCAGCGACGACACCCTAAGCTGGGGCGCGCCCGTAGGGGAAAATTCCCAGAAAAACGGTTATTTTTATATCGAGGGTTTCTCGGCAATGGGGCGCTTCATTAAAGTCGAAGCGAAAAGCGATAATATCGGCATCACCGGGTTCCGGGAGATCTGCGTCTTCGGGCAGTAGGGTTGATCCCGGTTAGCTTTTCTCGCCGGTTTTGTCCTGCGACTTATCTTTGCCTTCCTGCTCCTCTTGTAAAATTTCCTGCGCCTTCTGGGCGTTCATCTCGGTAAATCCCTGCAGGGCCTGGAACGTGTTCCCGGCGATACCGCCCGACCGGCCCCGGGTGAAAATCCGGATGACATTAAACCGGTCCAGAATATAAAGAATTATGAAAACCAGGATTAAAACGCCGGCGCCGATCAATACGAACATGGGATATTATCTTTATTTCACCGGCCATGTCAACCGGTTCGTATTCACGCAGCCCGTCTTTCTAGTCTATTTGGTTTTTGATATTTGTCATTAAATTCTTTCTGGTTTTTCTGCTTACTGATAACTGATTTTTCTCCTGATCTACTGATCTCTGACTTCCTGATATCCCGGTACCCCGATCACCTGATAACCTGAAAATTTCCTCTGCTCCTTTTCTCCTCAGCTCCTCTGCATCATTTTCTTACTGCTTACTGTTTTATATTCTGCCTACTGCCTACTATTTTTCCGGCAGGAGGAACAATTCGACCGGCGACAGAACGCCTTTGCCGTCAACTTCCGAGATCAATTTTTCCGCCTGCGCCTTAAGAGCCGGGTATAAGGCTTTCAGATACGGCTGAGCCCGGCCGGCCAAACGCTTTTTCAAATCCGCGGTTTTGGCCGAATTTTCCAAAAGCCCGAAAACCTTACGCAGGCTCGCGAGGAGCAGGGTCCGGTACTCGTCGCTCCGGGCCGCGGCCAATCCGTCCTCGATCGGCTTTATCGCCGGTACGCCAAATTTGGCGAGCGCTTCCTGGGCCGCGGTCCGGACCAGAAATGACGGATCGGACAAACCCTTGACCAGGGTCGGTATACCGAGCGAATCCTTGATATCCGCGAGGGCGACCACGACCCGCAGGCGAGTCCGTTCCCGCACGTGGTGAATGTATTTCGCGATGTACGGTATCGCCGGCGCGGCCTTGATCGTCCCCAGAGATACGATCAGAGAACCGGCCAGAGTGTCGTTTTTTGGATCCGCGAGCATGCGGGTCAGGGTGTCCCCGGCGTCTTTGACCTCCAGGCGCCCGAGGAAATAGATGCTGTTGCGCACGATCGTATCGTTCTTGGCGTGCAATCCCTGATAGAGATACATGGCCGCCGTATCCTTGAAAGCCTTGAACAGAGGTTCGATCGCCTCAAAGGTCAGGCCGTCGTAGGTCACGAATTCATAATTGTACACGTGGCGCACGGCCCTGGTCCCATACTGTTCCTTGAGCATCCGACGCGCGGTCCGGACCTTGCCGATATCGGCCCGAACCTGCCAGAGCGAGGCGTAGTGAAAGAGCTGGGCGATCTTCGCGGAGTCGGTCTTCATCGTATCGAGTTCGGGGAAAACCGCGGTCGTGTCTTCCCACTCCTCCTGCTTCGGCAGGACCGCCTCCAGGTCCATGCCTAACCCCGTGATACCCGAAGTCCAGACGTGATTGTTTTCACCTTTATCCTTTTCCGCGTAACGATCGTCGCCCTGAAGGTCGACGAAAAGACCGATCCCGCCCGTGCCCCGGGCCGGGTTGGCGCCGCCCTCGCTTAAGGCTTCGCGCGAACCGTAATCGTCGTTGCCCCGGCCGTCGACGAATATCCCCACCGAATTGGTCAAACCGATCCCCTGACCGCCGGACGCGTAATAGACGTCGTCGCCGTCCTTGTCCAGCAGCCAACCCACGGCCAGGTCGTGCCCCTCGCCCTGGGCGGGACCGTATCTTGAGAAATAATGGTCATCGCCCTCCAGATCCACCAGACCGCCCACGGAAAGGTGGATGCCGGCGCCCTGGGAATACTGGGCCGCGGCGTACAGGTCGTTGCCCTGTTCGTCGAGGATCATGCCCAAAGCGAACCAGTAGGACGTGGCCTGGGCGTAAACCTCGGAAATATATTTGTCGTTGCCCTGGCGGTCGCAAAGGAAGCCGATCCCGCCCGAAGACACGTCGCGCCAGCCGAAACCGAAACCCTGGCTGAAAGAGCGGTACTGGTCCGGGTCGAGCGGCATGTGCAGGTACTGTCCGCCCGCATAATAGGTGTCGTCGCCTTCGTCGTCAAGCAGAAGTCCGTAACCCCAGGGGCCGCCCATACCCTGGGTCCAGGTGAACGCGTGATAGTCGTCGTCGCCCTGGCGGTCGATGAGGCAGCCGGTGCCGAAATTGCCGGCGGCCTGGCAAAAATAACCGGCCCGATAGTCGTCTTCGCCCTCTTCATCGATAAGCATGCCGACGCCATAAAGCCCCGCGCCCTGGGCGATATGGAACGCGGCATAGGAATCGTCCCCGGACAGGTCCCAGAGCAGGGCCGCGCCGAAAAGGGCCGCGCCCTGGTTGACCAGTTTTTCGTGGTTGCGGTAGGTATCGTCACCGCTGAGATCCAGGACAAAGCTCACCGGCGAGCCCAGCTCGCCGACCGCGGCCGCGACCCGGCCTTCGTAGACGTCGTTGCCGCCCAGGTCGATGATCCCGGCGAAATCGCTTGTATATAAGTTGCGGCCCGTACCGCCGATCACGACCTGCCGCTGGTTCGGCAATTCGATGACCGCGTAAACATCGCCCTCCACCCCGTCGATCCGTACCGGATCGGGTTTCTTTGATTTAACGAGCTCGCCGAGCATGGGCATCAGCCCTTCCACGCCCTGAACCAGGGTCGCGCCCGCGCGGTGGAGCTCGGCGATATCAACCAGCCGGGATAAGCGGAGCAGATCGACCATCTTCAGGGTATCCTGGATATGATACGGATCGCCGAATTCCTTTTGCAGCGCGCCGGCATTGCCTTTAACCACGGAATCCGCTTCGTCCGACCAAAGCGCGGGTGCGGTAAAGATCAAGCTGTCCCGCTGAACCGGGGTCAAGTTCCGGAAGGCCTTTGCCAAACGCGCTTCGGTCTTGCCGAAGATATCGCGGATCGCGTCTTCCAGGTTTTTCCCCGCGATCGCGTCGGCGGATATTGACTTACCGTTCAGTTCCCGGTTGGTGAAGACGAGATAATCCGCGGCCTTCGTGAATTTCGCCAGTTCCCGGCCGGATTTCAGGACGTAATCCGGAACGGAGAGCGGCCGGTTCATCAAGTCGCTCACGATCCGGAGCCGAAAACTGTCCGGGATCCACTGCTTGTCATAACCCAGATCTCCGGTTTTAAGGTTCATTAACTCGAGCCCCTGCAGAACATATTTATATTCGGTCGACCAAAGGCTGTCCGGTCCGATGCCGGAAATTAATAATATGAGAAATATCGCCATGTCTCCTCCTTTAGTAATTTCAAAAATAAAGCAAAAAAGTCGTATGTCAAAATTATAACCATCATCGGTTCAGCCGCCAAAGCGAGTAGTTGAGCACGGCGGCAAAGCTCACCCAAAGGATATACGGTACCAAAAGCCAGGCGGCCGCGACCGAGACTCTACGGAAAAGCAGGATCGTCGCGAGGATCAGGATCCAAAGCACGACGATCTCGAGAAAGGCGAGACCCGGCATCTTGAGACCGAAGAATAAAATTGACCACAGGATGTTGAAGATCAGTTGTACCCCGAAAACGATCAGCGCGATCCCGACCGGTCCGGTTTCAAAACCCCGGCGCCAGACCAGGAACGCGGCCACGGCCATCATGATATAAAGCGCGGTCCAGACCGGTCCGAACAGATAGTTGGGTGGGGAAAATGATGGCTTGTTCAAACCCGCGAACCAGGTCGGGATTGACTTCATGGTCGCCAGGGAACCGATGAATCCGGCAGCAACGCAAATTAATATACTGATGATCAATTTCGGCAGATCGCCGCTTCTCATTATCGCCTCCTTACGGGGATGAAATATTAAACATAATATAACCGGAGATGCGTAAAAGTCAACGTGTCATATCGCTTGAAATTAAACGGCGGGGAGTAGATTTACAACGGATCAACGCGACGGCGCGTTGGAAACCAGTATCTTTATGAATTTCCCGACGATCTGGGGGTCGAACCGGACGCCGGATAAACGGTTCAGTTCCTGCATCGCCTCCTGGCGGTTAAACGCTTTCCGGTACGGCCGTTTCGAAGTCATGGCGTCATACGAGTCCGCGACCGCGATGATCCGGGCACAGAGCGCGATTTTATCCGCGGCCAGTCCGAACGGGTAACCCGAACCGTCATAACTTTCGTGGTGGCTCCGGACGGCGACGGCCGCGTCCTCCAGGTTATCAAAACCTTCCAGAATATAATAACCCCGCAGGGCATGACTTTGGAGGCGCTGTCGTTCGGTCTCATCGATGGCCCGCGATTTCATCAGGACGTCTTTGTCCAGGGTGATCTTGCCAACGTCGTGGAATAGGGCGGCGATCTCGAGCGTGATCAGGTCATTACCGGAAAGTCCCATCTTCCGGCCGATCTTCAACGAATAATCGCAGACCCGCAAGGCGTGACCGTCATAATATGGGATACGCTCGTCGATCATACCGGCAATATCCCGGAGTTCGGACAGGGCTTTAACGGCGTTATCGTCAAGATTAACGCCGGCCTGACCGATATTCCGGATAATATCGACATAATTAGTGTTTTCCATACCGGATGTTATCGATATAGCATATAAAAAAGGTGTAACAAGACAGTAACAAAAACACTTTAAAAAATTCCGATTCCCAGCAAACCGGCAAGCAGAACGGGAATTTCGGCGTTCTCGTGCACGCCCGTGAACACCTCACTGCCCGGACCAAAGGCGAACAACGGCGTCATGACCGGCGTGTGGTCCTTGCTTAACCAGCCCGCCTTCAGTTCTTTACCGTCGAGGGAACCCTCGACGATCCCCAGACCGCCCGTTTCGTGATCGGCGGTAACGATGATGATCGTATGGCTGTCCCGGACCGCGAAATCAAGCGCGGTTTTCACCGCCTCGTCGAACTCAACTACCTGCCCGATCATGACGTCCAGGTCATTGTCGTGGCACGCCCAATCGATCTGACTTCCTTCCACCATCAGGAAAAAATGATCCTTATTCCTGCTTAATATTCCGATCGCCTTGCGCGTCATCTCAGCCAGGGTCGGTTCCTGAGAATCCGCGACCAGCGCTCCGAGCTGAAACAGCCCGAGCAGGTTGCTGCTGGTGCTCTTTTCCAACTCCGCTTCGTTCTGCGCAACCGCGTAGCCGGCTTTTTTGGCTTCCTTGATCAGGTCCCGGCTATCGTTCCTTTTGCTACCCGGGGCGGACTGGGGGATGAAGAATTCCCGGCCGCCGCCGAGCAAAACATTGACTCGGTTTCCGAGCATTTGCGCCGCGATCGTTTGCTCATCGTTCCGGTCTATGACGTGCGCCGCGAACGAAGCGGGTGTCGCGTGGGTGATGGTCGACGTCGCGACGAGGCCGGTCGCCATGCCCCGCTTTTTACACGCTTCGAGAATGGTCGGGCATGATCTCGGGTCCGGGTTCATGCCGATCATGTCGTTGTCGGTTTTAACGCCCGTGGCAAAAGCGGTGCCGGCCGCCCCCGAATCGGTGATGAGGGCGTCCGCGGAGCAGGTGTTTACGAGTCCGGTCACGGGCATCCGTTCCATGACCAAGCGGCCGAACGCGCCGCGGGTCTTGACTCGCGCCGCCGTGACCTGCGCCAACCCCATCCCGTCGCCGATCAGAAGAATGATATTATAAGCCTTTAAATTGCTCGGCAATAACGGATACGAACCGTCGGGCTCGGCCGCGGCGGCCATGGCCGCGGACAACATGCACGCAAAAACCGTCAACATAATTTTTTTCATCTTCATCCTCCTTGGTGAATAAATTTTTGCGGTGGAATAATGCCTCGACATGATCCGTAATATTAAATAAAACCCAAGCCGAGTCAATAACGAAATCGGGTTGTAATTGCAGCGGCGCGCCCGCCCCGTTGCCGATAACGTTTCGGGGCTTTATCGCGCTCTTTCCAAATCCAGGGGCGTTTTCCGTAAACGAGAATCCTGAACGTAAGGACCACCCTGAATGTTAATAGCTCCCTTGCGATACATCACCATAAGCGGGTTAATCATTGCGCTACCTCTTGACTGTTTACTTAACTGGCGTATAATTGGTAAGAAATTTTAGCATACTAAAAGGAGGTATAATGGCTAAGGCGAAAATTACTATCAGCATGGAAAAGGCATATGTGGACGAACTGATCCGCGTCGCCGTACAGCGGCATATCAGCCGGAGCCATATTATCGAAGAGGCTTTCCGGCTCTGGAAGAAGGAGCAAGTGGAAGCGGCATTACGGGAAGGATATCAGATCGTGGCCAAAAGCGATAAAAAGACCGCGGAGCATAATATCAAATTGGCGCGGGAGCTGTTGCGTGACTAAGGAGTTTCCCAAGCGCGGCGAAATCTGGACGGTGAATTTTAATCCCGGCCGGGGTAGCGAACAAACCGGCATACGGCCGGCGTTGATAATCCAGAACAATACCGGCAACCGATACGCGGCCACGACGATTGTGGCGGCCATAACAACCGCGGTTAAAATCTATCCGGTTACCGTCTTATTACCGGCAAAGACCTTCGGTTTGTCGAAGGATTCCATGGCCAATCTCGCCCAATTGCTGACGATCGATAAATCAAGACTTATGAAACGAATCGGCGAATTGCCGGGAGAGTTGGTCGACCGGATTGATGAGGCGTTGAGAATCAGCTTGGCTTGCTGATTTGTTTATCACTGGAATCCGACTTTTAATCACTGTAATCATCCTCCCCGTCAGATTGACAGTGGTTAATTTCTCTATATAATAACAGAAAAGGAGCCAAACTTATGAATAAAATCAAGATTCCCATTATTACAATTCTCACTTTGATATTAACTGCGCTGATGTTCAGCACCCCTCTTGAATCCTACTTGGACGAAGCCAGAAAATTAAGGAACGAAGAAAAAATCGATCAGGGGATCGCCCTACTGGAAAAAGCCGTGGCCGAATACCCCAAACCTCCCGAGCCCTGGAACCTGCTCGGAGAAATGATCGGCGACCAGATCCAGAAAAATCGCAGTTACACCGCGATGTTTCCCCTTCTGGGCAGGGTTTTTGCCTGCTGGGATCGGGCGCTTGAAATCGATCCCAATTATTTCCCGGCGCGTTTCAACCGCGGAGCCTGGGCGGTCAATGTCCCCAAATTCGCGGGCCAACTGGACAAAGGCGTCGAAGATCTCAAAATGATCGTGAACATGCTCGGGGCATCCCCGGATCCCCAGTCGGCCAAGCAACTCATCGGCGCCTTATCCCTGCTGGCCAAGGGCCTGCAGAAACAGGGTAATTATGAAGAGGCCAAAGCGACCTGGATGAATATCATTAAAATGGCTCCGGGAAGCGATTTGGCAAAATCCAGCCAGGACAATATCTCCGGGATCGATCGGGTCATCGAGTGGTACAAGGAGCACGGCGATCGACGGGCGGACCTAACAAAACTGCGCGCCGCGATACTCAAGGAACCGAACCGCGTGGAATATTATAAGCAATTGGCCGCGGCCCTGGGTTCGGAAGCCCAGACCGGCTATGATCCGCGGATCTATCTGGATACGGATTTCCGTACGGACATCGCCTTCGAGGGCGTGAATACCTTGGACCGCGCCTTAGCCCTGTCTCCGGATGACCTGGAACTCCGTTTATCGCGCGCCGCCACATACGTCAACATGCCGTTCTTCGTCGGTAAACTCGATGCGGGTATCGAGGAATTGCAAAAGATAATCGCCCAGGACGCGCCTCCGGCCGTCAAATCGGAGGCCCTTTACCTCCTCGGTTTCGCCTACCAGAAAAAGGCGCATACCCAGTGGACAAATGTAATCTCCGACTACCCGGAATCCGAAGCTTCGAAGCAGGTGTTCGATATCCTCCGGCCCGGGATCGATCAATTGAACGACGAACTCAAACCGCCCTTTATAACGATCGATTTTATCCTGGGGTACAAGGACGAACTCGCGCCCCAGACGGCGGTCTGGATCCAGGACCAGGCCGGCAACTTCGTGAAAACGATATATGTCTCCGGTTTCAGCGGGTTTGCCCGCGAAAAGCAGATCGACCTTCCGATCTATGCCGAGAAATCAAAGTTCGCGGACGTGGACGCGGTGACCGGCGCGAGTATCGACCTGGGACATCACCTTTATCAATGGGACCTGAAAAACTTAAAGAGCCAACTCGTGAAAAACGGCGCGTACGTCGTTTGCGTTGAAGTCTCTTTCTGGCCCAGCATGCAGTACCAGCGGGTTGAGGTTCCGATCACCATTGGCAAAAAAGGCAGCCGGGTGGTTGTCAAAGAAGGCGACCTGATTCCGTACGTGGAAGTGACTTTAAAACGATAACCATTCCGAAGCATCACCGAAATCTGACTTTTCATCACTGTAATCTACTCTATTAATCACTGTAGTCATTTGTATTGCATAGCAATACAAATCAAATACGGCACAATTAAAAGGAGGGGTTGGTGAAAACCATCCCCTCTTTTAATCAATGTTCTTAGGTAAAACTATGTAATCAATATCCAATCACCGAGACACTGTCGCTCAAATATTTTGTCACATAGACATAATTACTATTTGGTAATGCTGCCACACCATAAGGACCGCCTCCACACGAAATCGTCGCAACCATTGCAAAATCTGATGTGCGAATCACTGAAATATTATTGCTGTAAGAATTTGTCACATATACAAAATTACCATTTGGCAATACAGCTGCACAAACAGGTCCGATCCCCACTGGAATCATCTGCACAACTGCGTTGTCCGCAGTGCGAATCACTGCAACATTATTGCTGTTCCCATTCGCCACATATATATAATCGCCATTTGGTGATGCCGCCACACCATACGGGCCAATTCCGACTGGAATGGTATCTATAACCGTATTGTCCGACGTGCGAATCACCGAAACATTATCGCTCCAGGAATTTGCCACATAGACATAATCGCCATTCGGTTCTGTAGCTACACCCATAGGACCATCTCCGACCGGAATTGTATCAACAACCGTATTGTCTGAAGTACGAATTACACGGACATAATTACTATTATGATTTGTCACATAGATATAATTGCCATTTGGTGATGCCGCCACACCATACGGACCATCTCCGCCTGGAATCGTCGCGATCACTGCGAAGTCTGAGGAGCGAATCACTGAAATATTATCACTGTAAGAATTTGCCACATAGATATAATTACCATTTGGCAATACAGTTACACCATAAGGATTAATTCCGACTGGTATCGTCCATATAATTGCATTATCAGAAGTGCGAATCACTGATACATTATCACTATAATAATTTGTCACATAGACAATATCGCCGTTGGGTTGCGCAGCTAAACCAAAAGGCCTTGTTCCGACGGGAACGGTTTGCACAACATGACTGGGGAAATCTGAATTTGTATCAATTATGATCTGATGAGGGTTAGACCAGATTGTGGTATCTTGATCATCCTTTGCCTGTGCTGTAATATAAAAAATACCATCATACATATACAAATGTGTTAATTCTACCAATGATCCACTGGTAATAAAACTGCTCCATCCGGAGATCGAACTGTCACCCCAAGAAAATCGGATGGCAATACTGTCACCATCAGGATCAATAGTGGATGATGAAAAAGTATATGACCTATTAACACTGCCAACACCTACACCCGCAGGTTCTTCTGGTGTATCAGGTGGATTGTTTTTTTTACGACAACTGCTGAATAAAATTATCGTTAGAACGAGTAATAGATATATTTTCTTCACTTATACCTCTATAATTAGTATACGCCCATATCCGATTATGTCAATACAATATGCCGTATCATTGTAATTTACGCTCTCAATCACTGTAATCATCCTCCCCGAAGGGGAGGAAGCCAGCGATCCGCCGACGTATATCGAATGAAATGAGATGAGGTCCCGCACGATGATATGCGGGAAAATGCCGAGTGTAAGCGATAGCGCACACGGAGGTCCCGTTTTTACATCAGTCTTTAATAAAGAAAAAAACGGGAAACGGGTGACCTGCGGTTTATTAATAATCCCGTTACATTGGAGTCTCGGTCATTAAAAGCGGGACGAAACCCGTTTAATCAATTTTCCATTGCTCTCGATAAATCAATAGAAATCGTATAAATGCAGTCCTGGACTGACTTTACAAGATTCTGCTTATTACTACTCGCTGTAATTAATTCTTGCTGTTTTGATGGCTGTTTGGCACCCATATGACACCAATTATAAAATGGCTAGCGCAAGCCGGTGGGTGGAACAACGCCCGGGGGTTCAAAACATAATGCAATGTGTCCGACGATGAAACAGAACAAAGCTATTACATATTACGATTCCAAAACCTTTACTGAATTAGTATGATTGCTTACACTGTTAGCGTTTTGTGGCTCAATGTCTATTACAACAATTTCCGGGAATGTAAACCAACGGATACGTGGAGCAAGATAACCTTCCATTCCAATCCCTGCATTGACATATATTGGTATTCCATTATGGCAATATAATCCGTGTCTGTATTTACCGACGAAAAGGTTAGAAATAATAGGGATATACACTTGCCCAGCGTGCGTGTGACCGTATAGAGCTAAGTCATATACTTCACGATTTAAATTTTTCGAGAGAGCTGGATCATGGGCCAAATAGATACCATAATGATGCGAAGTAGCTTGGCTTTTTAATTCTGTCATTCTACTTGATAATTTAGCACCAAAAAGTAATATGGTATCATCGCCAGTAAACACTTCACACCATTCGTCATTCAGTAATTTAATGTGGCCTTGAAGAATATTAACAAGATGCTGGCTTCCTTCTACGCTGTTATCATGATGTCCGGGTACAATAAATATTCCTGTTTTTGGTTTAAATTGATCAAGGATTTTCAATACGCAGTTAAAACCTTTTCGATTATATTCGTAGGGGAAATTAAACAGGTCGCCAGAGATAAGAATAATGTCGGGATTTAATCTATTAACGAAAACTGGAAGGCGAGTTTCTCGGATTCCACAATTTTCTGCCTGAATATCTGACAAGTGCACAATTCTGACTTTCTTTTTGAGTTTGTTTGATCTGAGACTGATTTTTCTTTCAATAATATGGTTGGGAAAGAAAAATAATGCGACAACGAAAATTATAATTAACAATATTGAGACACCTACAGTGGGCAGATTGTGAGCGAGAGGCAATCTTGCAGTGCCGATATTTAATATTAGATGTATCGGGAAGAATAAAAACCAATAATAGAAGGTGTAACCAATAACATAAAAAATAATTCCTTTTCGAAATAAAAAAGGGGTGACAAGTAATATAAGTAAAATGGAAAAAATTAAATAAGATATCAATATTTTAATTGCAAGATTAAGACTTGATGAAAAGTAAAATCCAACAGTAGTAAAATTATGGAAATAAATAATTCGCCCAATCACAAATGACTGGATTGTTGAGCCCCAAATAATCGAGCACAAATACAATAAAAAACCGGAAGTGATATTAAAAATGAAATGTAAAGGGTATTGGCATAACCGCCAATAGATATTCAATAAAAAAATCTTCGGATTGTTAACAAAATTAAACAAGTTTATTAGGAACCACCGACAAAAACTCGTTCGATTCTCTCGTTTGAGTCTATATAAACATAGACAATAGCATCGAACCCACCAAGATAAACATACACTTTATTGTTAATTCGAAAAGGACTACTATCATAACTATGAATTTGAATCTTGTATATGTCAGATTTAGATCTGTCAGAAACTTTTTCAATAGATTGATTAACATTATTACGAAGTAATAAGCTTCCAGTGCTGTCAAAATAAAATACATATTTTGGTTCACCATACAAAGCAGTTATATCATTAATTTCCATCCCTTTTCGAATAAATAACTTAAAATGAATACGATCTCCAAAAGGGATAATATCCAAAACATTAACGATCTCTCTTTGATAGCTATCCTTTGTACAACACAACAACAGATTTATACTCAGTAATATCGACATATATATTGAAGAACGGCAAGTATTTCGTAATGGTTTCATTTTTTTATGAAGATAATTATTTTTTTCTCAAAGAAAATAATTAATATCCCAATGCTTTTTTGCAACATTCTAAACAATCCCATGGTTTATCAGAAGTACATGGATCGGGTAGATTAGAGCATCCTATACCCACCATATCGAGGCCAAGATCTGCAAGTGATGCATGTCCAGGCCATCTTTTAGTTTTAGAACCGATATAATCAACAACCTCTTTTGTCACACCGGCAATAGCACTTAATAACGATCCACACTCACGCGCGATTTCGCACGAATATACACAATGTTTCATTTCCGCGTTCTCTTTACCGGCGGTTTTATAATAAGCCTTCAGTATTGCAATTGGAAAACATAAACGTTTTGGCAATAACCCGGTTGGATCACTAATATTAACAGCGTTGTTGGTTACATATGTAAATCTATTCAAAATAATCGGTTCATGTTTACCTGGGAATGTGTATGCACTAAGCGCGTTACATCTGCTATTAATTGATTTATATTGAGTTGAACAATTCTCTGATAATTCCGGATCCTCGCTCGTAAACCTGCCGATCCCGGTTTTATAATACCGCGCCCTGAGGTTATATTGTTCTGCACCGGAAACATCCGTATCATAATTCTGCCCGGTGTATAAGAAATGATTGGACACGCCGCCCCAGGAACCGAGCGAATTCCCAAACTCATCGTAGAAATAGGATTGTTCCACAGAACCGTTTTCATTCGTCATACCCATTATTGAACCCAAGCCATCATGATGATAGTAATGGCTATCCGCAGGGCTTGCGTCGTACCTTGCCAGCAGCATCCCGTTAGCATACACGTATTTCGCCTTCAGGTCAAGATGCCCGCCAAACTCACACACCGCATACATGCCGTCATAGGCATAGCTCGTGGTGTCGGCGGCGCCGTGGATTTTCATGATCCGCTTGCCCAGACCGCAGTAAAACATACGCAGGCTGTCATTGCTTCCCGAACCGGCTTTCTTCACCTTGACCAGCCGGTTTTCAAAATTCCAGGTATAATTATAATCAATCTCGGTAACCGGATGAATTTCGGTCATATTGCCGTTATCGTCGTACAGATAGCCGTTTCCACCCTCGCTTTTTTATCAAAAAAATACAACCTTAAGCATTTTGTTAAATCCTTCTCGATCGAAATAAAAAAGATCCTTTATAACTTACTACAAATAACGAAAATATACTTCATACTGTATTGTATTTGATAATAAATATCCTGTCAAGATATATATTAAGAGGGCAATATCTTAATAAGAAAAAAGTGGGGTTAAGAGGATTGAACTTGGCTCCCATATGACACCAATGAAAAACAAGACCCCCGAAAAGTATCGAAATTTAAAGCCAGCGACCCGCCGACTTATATCGAATGAAATGAGATGAGGTCCCGCATCGAAGTTTATGCGGGGAATTGTTGAGTTCGGATTCTGTCAGGAAATCCGGACGAAATCCCGTTTTATCATTAGTCGTTTAATAACGAAAAAAAACGGGAAACGGGTGACATGAAGATGGTTTTTATCACTGTAATCTAAAGGATAATCTCCGTAATCATCCTCACTGAAAGTGAGGAAAGCCAGCGACCCGAATTGAACGGGTGACATGCGGTTTATTAATAATCCCGTATCATTAAGGTTTTTTGAAGTAAAAGCGGGACGAAACCTGTTTACCCAGTTTTCCATTGCTCTCGATAAATCAATAAAAACCGTATAAATGCTGTCCAGGACTGACTTTTCGTGATTCTGTCTCTTACCGAGTGTCATTACTGATTCCTGCTGTTTTGATTGCTGTTTGGCACCCATATGACACCAATTATAAGAGGGATGGCGCAAGGCGCTGATTGGAACACTCCCCGGGTTTACCTAACAAAATGTAATATGTCCAGAGGACGCTGAAACATAACAATAGGTTCTTGTTTTACCGGGCGTAAATGTCATCAGAGTTGCGATCATGAGTAAAGGTATTATCACGTATTTCATGTCACCTTTTTTTATCTTATCGAAATACTATATAAAATTTTATTTCATGATCACGAATTTCTCTACTATTTTATCGGCTTTATCGGTTTCAAGGGATAAAAAGTAAACACCGCTGGGCAGATGGTCAAACCGGGAATTCTTTAAACTAATTTCACATAAATTGTTACGTTCAACATGTATCTGTTGATTTAGAACTATTCTACCGCAACAATCATATACTCTAACAGAAACCTCTTTTCGACCCTCCGGGATAAAAAATTCTATTCCTTGATTATTTCTCACTATGGTTTTCGTTAAGCCAAAGGGCGGTTGTTTATCAATGTCTCCTTTTCCTCTTACCAGTATAGAAACGGAATCAGAATATCCGGATTCATTTCCCAGTGAATCAAAAGCTGTTAATCGATAGCGATATTTAGCACCAATCACAGTAGTTGTATCAAGATGGGTAGTGTCTGTATTCTTTTCAACTAGTAAAGCCCAGCTAGTCCACCCAGGCGTAGGATTCATGATTGTACTGTCGCGTCGAAAGACCCGATAACCCTGAAGATCGGGTTCAGAATTTTTATGCCAGTAAAGACGCACGTCCCCCAATACCGACCTTGCTGACAGGCCGGTTGGCGCAGCAGGAATAGTGTCTCTGATACGATGATGCAAAAGAATTTGGTTAAGAGCAAAGGCATGGTCATAATTATAATAATTCCAACCTGAACGGAAATGGAAAATGGTCCAACACTTGGTCGGCGTACCCGATGGGTCATAATTGTCAAAGACATTCCAGATCGGGTCAAAACCCATGGTTAGGGTGTCTCTGAGTCCAATATCAGGAAAACCATGTAGTGTATCTGGATAAGAATGATAAGGATCTTCATTATGAGAATCATAAATATCCCACAATGCACCTGCAACTGCTCCTTCACACCAAGGGCTAGCCTCAAATTGTGTGGTATCATAATCGCTTCCAAGCCATGGGTTTTCTATGATTCTCCAATTGCCCACCAAACCTGAACCAATACCACCTTTTGTATTAACAATTATTGAATCTGTAGAATAACCGGCTCTCGCACGACAAGAAAAAATATTAGCCCAGCCTTCACCATATGCTAAACCTGGTCTTTCAGGATACTTTAATGACCAAGTATGTGAGCCCGTGTCTGACGGCGGGCCTTCGGCATAGGACTTCATCAAATAATGACCAAATTCATGTAAGATTTGATCATCATCCCACTCGTCTGGTCCATTTAATGCTGTATTTCCTTTAATCCAAATAGTATCATTACATTGACTGTGCAACATATTCATCGCACTCCCAAAATCATATCCCGTATCCCACATAACCCTTAATGGCCTACTCGGTGGTGGATTAATAAATGCCAGGGTCCGGGCATGAAGGCAAACCTGATTAATATTAGCAGCTCCGCTTTTAGGTTGAGGTACTGATCCTGATATAAAACTATCGATATACATTGTGTGAAAATCAAAACTGTCTGTGCTAGTCCAGATGGTATCCACACCTGCTTGTACTCTTGGTAAAAGAAAAATCGTTTGATCTAACGGGTCACGCCAAGCAGGGTATTCAATTGGCGTTGGATCCGAGACCTTGATTATTAGATTTGCTGATTCTGGTCCCCAAAAATATACCATTGGATGGGCATAGATATTTGAATCTACCGGTACATGGTGATTCAAGATCGCACGAAAATTACCATTCGCATCAGTACTGGTTCGGCTTGTCCAGATCGTCCCTTGTGTTAACCAATATGCCCTTACTCGCACCAAAACACTACATATTGGCATATCCTCAGTTTGAGTTAGGAGCCCTTGGTCTTTGTTGTAGAGGTGCTTTTTGTATCGAAATTGTCCCTTGAAGAGAAAATGATCCCACCGCGTTTGCGAGCTATCACGATCGCCACGATTATCAGCAATGCTGCTACTATCACCACGAAAAAAGATGGGATTTAATCCCTGCTCCTTTTTTAAAGATTTCCCTTTGTATTTTTCAATAATTTCTTTTAACCATTTATCCTTTATTTCTTTTCCCTGCCTTTGCTTTTCGAGCCAACCCATGTCCAAAAGAAACCGCCACCGGTCTTCCCAACTGGTTTTTCCGTTACCCATACCGCCCATTAATGCCTGGATACCATCATAATGAAGATATAATGCCTCCCAGTCGGTCAAATCCGGGTTTAACTGTTTTATTCGGGCAATAATCTTGAGATTTTCAGCTGCAGCATCAGGAGAAACTCCTCCATTGGTAAACTCACCCGCCGCATCATAGAACCATTGGGGAGATGTTTTATACAATTGCCTATTATATTCTTCATTTGTCCCGTACTGGCCGGTTTCTTCGTCAACAAGAAAGATCACAAAGCCGATATCTTGAGGGGGCCAACCTCTTTTATCACCAGTAATAATTCCTTTTATACTAACTGAAGGCTCGGCTTTGTTAATTACCATTTTAGCAGCAAATTTTTTAACTTCACCTTTTTTCATATATCCAGAATACTTATATTCTTTTCCAGTCAATATTGTAGCCGTATTACTGGAAAAAGTGACCGTGTAATCTGGACCAAATTTAGTATTTTCAAGATCATTTATACATGAAATGGTGAATTCAACGTTAAAAACTTCACCTACTCGGGGCATGGAAGGTATAGAGAGTTTTAGGTTTATCCATGTCATTACGCCTTCTGGAGTAGGAATACCTGGGGGAATATTGGGTCCCGTTACTGTTAGTCCCTCTGAATTTATAATTCCGACTAATAAACAAGGGATGACTAACATTTGTGCTATATTAATACTTTTCATTTTTCCTCCTCTTATTATAGTATAACTTTATTCTAAACTCATTCGACCCTAGAACTATTCACACAATTTTTGTATGAATTAAATACATATGATAATATATAACACATTATTATATAAAATTCCAAGTAAAAAACAAGAGGGATGGACCAGCAAAGAATTTACACACTAATCTTGACAGTACCGTTTTTTTTCACTTTCTAACAGACTGTTTTCGATATTTTTTCATATACGTTTTCATGTAAGTGCTTTTCTTCTCGCGATTTTTATCGCACCACTGTTTTTGATATTCTTGGCTATGTAATATATTAACTACATTCCATTTTCTATTATAACCGGGATGCATTAGATGCCATTTCTTGCAGTATTTTTTTCTGTATTCTGGATGATCCTGAAACCAAGCTCTTATTTGTTCTTTCATCTTTTCACCGTAATTCTGCCTATAATCCTTACTGTATTCTTTTCTATTCATCCGAGCTCTCCTTTTTACTTTTAACTCCTTTTTTATACGTAAAATATTTTCTCTACGTATACAATAGTAGCAACGATCAGGCCAATACAAAACATGTCGAAATTACGAAAGAATTCATCTTTTTTGAATTGTTTTAGATAAATAAATATGCGACATTTTATCATACTTTTTCTAATTTCTATTCTCATTTATCCCGTTAAAAAAATCACCGGTGCAAATCGGTGGTTATTCCCGAATAAAATTGATAGCGGTTTAGTGCCGTTGTCGTGTATATCAGCTAGAGGACGGAGTTCTCTAACGGGATTTATTGGATTCGTTTAAAACCAGGATGACCATGAGGTATAGCCACCTGTCTGATGCCCACCTAAAAGAAGCGATGAAGAGGATTGAACTTGGCTCTCATATGACACCAATGAAAAACAAGACCCCCGAAAAGTGCTGGAATATCAAAGCCAGCGACCCGCCGACTTATATCGAATGAAATGAG
>Ga0315288_10000558_pt1 | contig 46815 bp, 32 predicted proteins | sample YL17G11_20_MG_FD_203454 | JGI IMG/M metagenome (GOLD analysis project Ga0315288, IMG submission 203454) | Sediment microbial communities from Yellowstone Lake, YNP, Wyoming, USA - YL17G11_20 | ecosystem: Environmental > Aquatic > Freshwater > Lake > Sediment | place: USA: Wyoming | collected... | reverse complement strand
GGGCGCGCCGCCTGTGTTGTGAGCCGCCGTTTTATGGTATAAATTGGGCGGCATGTTCAAATTCTTCGACCGCTACATCCTGAGGGAGATCGCGCCGCCGTTCGGCATCGGCCTCCTCCTTTTCACGTTCGTCCTCCTGATGAGCCAGATCCTCGTCCTGGCCGAGCTCTTCATCACCAAGGGCGTCTCGTTTCGGCTGGCCGCCGAGGTCCTCATGGACCTCATCCCCTCGCTCCTGGCCTTTTCTGTTCCCATGGCTGTCCTGATGGGGATCCTGGCCGGGCTCGGGAGGCTCTCCACAGACTCCGAGATCGTCGCCTTCAAAACGCTCGGGATCAGCTTCAAGCGGCTCGCCTGGCCGATCTTCGTTTTCGCCTTCACGGGCTGGCTCGTGACCTCCTATCTGACCATGTTCCTCGCCCCCCATGCCAACTATAAATGGGTCCAGACCATGACGAGTTCCGTCCTGGCCAAGGTCCAGGTGAAGTTCAGCCCCCGGGAGTTCAATGAGTCCATCCCCAAGATGGTCATCTACATCCAGGACATCAGCCGGGAGAAGAAGTGGGAGAACATCTTCGTCTACCTGACCAAGGACCCCGCCGAGCCCCGTCTGATCCTGGCCCGGGAGGGGAAGCTCGACCTCTACCCGGAAGAGAAAAAGGCGACCCTGGTGCTCCAGGACGGCACCGTCCATTCCTATCCCCTGAGGAAGCCCGACAAATACAGCTTTACCTCCTTCAAGAGGCTGGAGGAGGGGATCGACGTGGAGGGCCTTTTCGCCTCCATGGGCAGTGAGAAGCGTGTCCGGGAAAAGGACATCCTGGAGCTCTTGTCGGGAGTGAAGGTGATCAAGAAGGACCTGGCCGAATTGAAAACGGAAAAGGCGGCGGCCAAGGATGCCTTGCCCAAGGACGCCGCCCCCGGTCCCGCGGCCGCGCCCCAGGCCCTCCGGGAGAAGACAAGGGATTTCCGGTCCCACTGGGTCGAGATCCACAAGAAGTTCGCCCTCCCCTTCGTCTGCTTCATCTTCGTCCTCGTCGGCCTTCCCCTCGGGGTGACGACCCGGAAGGGCGGCCGGACGAGCGGCTTCACCATCAGCATCGCCATCATCCTCCTCTATTACATCTTGATCACGGCTGGAGAAAAGCTGGCCATGGACGGCAAGGTCTCCCCGTTCCTGGGGATGTGGGGACCTAATATCCTCCTTTTCCTGGCCGGAGCTTACCTGTTCCTGAAATCCCTCAAGGAAGCCGCCCTTTTCTCATGGTTGGTCGGGTTCTTCCGAAAGTGGAAAAAGGCCCCCGAGGAGGTCAGGATGGGGCGGCCGCTCCATAAGTTGCCGCGGATCCACCTTCGGTTTCCCAACATCCTGGACCGGTACGTGGTCCGGAAGTACCTGGCCATCTTCGCGATCATCTTCTCCGGACTGCTCTCCGTTTTTATCATTGTCACTTTCTTCGAGCGGATCGACAACGTTTACACGCACGACAAGCCCCTCTCGCTCTTCCTCCAGTATATCTGGTTCCGGGTCCCCGAATTCGTCTCCTTGATCCTTCCCATCGCCGCGCTGACCACGGCCCTCCTGGCCCTGGGCATCCTGACCAAGTTCAACGAAGTCACGGCCATGAAGGCCTGCGGCATCAGCGTTTACCGCCTGATCTTTCCCGTCCTCTTCATGGCCCTGGTCGTCAGCGTGTTCTCCTTCGCCCTCCAGGAGCGGATCCTCCCAAGGGCCAACAATAAGGCCGAAGAGATCTGGAACAGGATCAACGACTACCCGCCGCGAAGCCGCAGCTACATCAATCGCCATTGGGTCCTGGGCCGGGAGAAGAACCGCATCTATCACTATGACTTCTTCGACCCCGGACTTTCCGTCTTCAGCCGTCTCTCCATTTTCGACATCGACCTCGCCTCCTGGTCGCTCTCCGGAAGGACCTATGCCGAGAAGGCCTATCTCAAGGAGGACAGGCTGCGCCTGGCCGAGGGCTGGACGAGGACCTTTTCGGGGACGCTGCCGGCGGGATTTGAGGTCCAGACGGAGAGGGAGCTCGCGGGGGTCGAGACGAAGAGCTATTTCCTCAAGGAGTGGAAGGAGCCGTTGCAGATGACGTACTCCGAGCTCAGGAAATATACGGCCGAGGTCGAGGAGATGGGCTTCGAAGCCTCCCGGTTCAAGGTGGACCTGAACACCAAGATCTCCTTCCCGTTCGTCTGCCTGATCATGACCCTCCTCGGAATCCCCTTTGCCTTCTCCATGGGGAAGCGGGGGGCCCTGGTCGGGATCGGGCTCGGCGTCGTCATCGCCATGGTCTTTTGGCTGGCGATCGGCTTGTTTCGCAGTCTCGGCTACGTCAGCTTCCTCGGGCCATTCCTGGCCGCATGGTCTCCGAACCTCGTTTTCGGGCTGATCGGGGTGTATCTCTTGTTCCGGCTGAGAACATAAACAATCGGCAAACAGCCAAGCCTGCGGACCGTCCGTTTATTATACCCATCGAAAAATCCTTGAGGACTTTCCGACGGACCTTACATCTTGTATTTCCCGAATTCCTCGGGGGTGAGACCTTCAAGCCATTTCCTGAGCTTTTCGGAGCCTTCCAGGTTCTCGTCGAACTTCAGGCCGTGGGCTTTCCGGACGACCTCGTCCTCGACGAAGATCGGCGAGCTCATGCGAAGGGCGAGGGCGATGGCGTCCGAGGGCCGGGAATCGATGACGATCCGGGTGGCGTCGTGGAGGCAGTGGATCAGGGCGTAGAAGGTGTTGTTCCGGACGTCGTTGACAACGATCTTCTCTATCGAGATGTCGAGCTTCTCCAGGAAATTCCTGAGGAGGTCATGGGTCATCGGCCTGGGCGTGGGGACGTTCTCGATGGTCAGGGCGATCGCGTTGGCCTCGAAAACGCCGATCCAGATCGGCAAGATCTGCTGCGAGTGGGGGTCCTCCAGGACCACGATGGGCATCTTGGAGATCGGGTCGACGACCAACCCCTTGATCTTCATTTCGATTTCCACGGCGTTATCCTGTATCCTTATCTAATATAGGGGCGCCCCGGCCTCTTGTCAAGGATGCCGCCTCTCTTACGTTTGGTGTGGGTTGGGGGGCTTGGACGGGATGGAGTGAGCGGACCTTGAAGGTTTAGCCTTCCCGGACCGCCCTTCGAGGGGACCTTGCGCCTGAAGATGTCTGAGCTTGCTAAAGAGAACACAGACGCCGCAATGTTAAAATGGGGACCTTATTTAGGCCCCATTTAACAGAACATGGACAGATGATAGATCAGGCACGCGAGTTCTGAAGGCGCCGAGAAGGGCGGTTCGGGAACGGCGTTAAAAACCTGAAGGGGAGCGAGGGCCGTCCCGTCCAAGCTATGACCTCAGCCCACACCAAACGTAAGAGAACCGTAATTCATTAGAACAAGGACAGCTGGCCGGCGTTCGCTTCGTCTTTGTCCGCCTCGCCGTCGAAGAGGCGGATGACGCCGTACTCGCCGTCATGGCCGGGAATGATATGGACCTTGCCCCTCCGCATGCGGTCGACACCCTCCCCGATCCTCTCGGAAGAGGCCCGTGTCAGGTCTGCGACGGGCACATCGGTCAGGACCGTGTGTTCGTCGCCGAATTCGCGGATGAAACGGAAGTAGACGTCCCAGACGCTCCGGCATTCCGCCGTTTTCCCGGTCGCCTCGGCGATGATCTCGTTGAGGGGGATGAGGTTCCTAAAGGGGATCCCCGCCGGCGCCTCGTCGTCCTCCCCGCGGTCGGCCAGCTCCTCGACGCGGTGAAGGACGCCGATGGTCAGCTTCTTGCCGCACTTCGGGCAGATGTCGTTGTTCATCAGGCTTTCTTTCGGCGAAAGAAGGACGCCGCATTTCCGGTGGCCGTCGTAGTGGTATTTTCCCTCTTCGGGAAAGAACTCCACCGTGTGGAGGAACTTCGCCGGGTCCTTGGTCCGCAGGGCGCCGATGAGCCCGGCGTAACTGAAGTCCGTATCGAAGATGTTGGCCTCCCGGCCGACCTTCGGGGGCGAGTGGGCGTCGGAGTTGGAGACCAAGGCGAAACGGTCCAGGGCGGACAGGCGCCGATTCATGCGCGGGTCCGAGGACAGGCCCGTCTCCAGGGCGAAGATCATGGGCGTCATCTCCTCGAAACACTCCTCGACGGAGTCGAATCCCGAGTTGGCGCCGAAGAGCGAGAACCAGGGGGTCCAGATGTGGGAGGGGATGACCGTCGCCCTTGGGCAGGTGTCGGCGATCATCTTCAAGAACAGCCTGACGTCCATGCCCAGGATGGGCCGTCCGTCCGACCTCAGGTTGCCGACGGCCGAGAGCTTGTTGTTGATCTTTTCGACGGACTCGAAGTCCGGGGCCAGGAGGATGAGGTGGATCTTCCTCACTTTTCCCAGCTTGGAATAGATGAAGCTGATCTCGGTCGAAAGGATGAAGGAGACGTCCGAGTTCGAGACGGCCACGGACTTGAGGTTGGGGTTCTCGGGGGGTTGGATGCCGTTCCGGAAGCGCAGGAAGCCGTTGCCCGCCGGTTCGAGCTTCTCTCTCATGAGAAAGAGCCACTCCGGGTGGGTGAAGTCGCCGGTCGCCAGGAGGCGGATGCCTTTGACCTTCCCCCAATAGGCGAGGATGTCGAAGGTCATGTCCCTGGACGTGGCCCGTGAGAACTTCGAATGGAGGTGCAGGTCGGCGACGAACTTCATGATCAGCTATAAGGATCCGGATCTCTCCGGAGAGTTATTTCTTGATCTTTCCGATATAGTCCAGGATGCTCTTGACGCTCGTCGAGCGCTCCGTGTCCGGCTCGAGCTCGAGGAACTTGTTCAGGCTCTGCTGGGCCTTTTCGTATTCGGTCTTGTTCAGATAGGCGAGCCCCAGCTTGTAATAGGCCTCGCTCCAGTCGGGCTTGATCTGGGTCGCGATCGTGAAGTAGTCGATCGCTTCGTCGAGCTTCTGGTTGGAGAAGTAGATCTCGCCGACGTTGTAGGCCAGGACCTCGTTCTCCGGGAAGGTCTCAATGGACTGCTTGAAGTAATTTTGGGCCGTTTCAAAATCGCCCTTCTTGATATGGCATTCTCCGATGCGCGCCAGGGATTTGGCCCGCATCTCCTTGCCCGAGACGGGGTCGGTGAGGGCGGTGTCGGCGGCCTCCGTGTAGATCGCCAGGGCCGTGTCGAACTCGCCCTTCTCCCGGTAGCAGTCGCCGATGCTCAGCTTGATCTGATAGACGGTGGGGTTCTTGACCAGGAGCTCCTGAAAGATGGCCAGCGCCTCATCGTACTTGTTGTTATTGTAGAGCTGGTTTCCCAAGTCGATGAGGGCCAGGGAGGCTTCGTCCGTTCCGGAAGGTCTGTCGCCCGCGCTCATTTTCTTCATGGTGAGGGCGATGACCGGGTTCCGGTCGAGCTGCTTGACGTTGCATTCCACGGACGCCGGCTGGTATCCCGGAGCCGAAGCCGTCACCCGCCATATCCCCGTGCCAAGCCCCAGGATGGCCCATTGGCCTTTCTTGTCGGTGGTCGTTTCACGCTTGGTCTCTTCATTCTGGATCAGGACGAGCTCGATCTTGGCTTGGGGAACGGGATTTCCGACTTGGTCGACGACGGTCCCGTTGACCCGGGCCAGGCCCCGCCCGGCCTGGCCGGAGGCGGCGCTCAGGGCCAGGAGGCAGCCGAGGACAATAAGAGTGGGGACCATGAACGATCTTGTTCTCATGATGACCTCCAAATAATGACCTTTCAGATCTCGAAATGCAGATTCTTCTCGACCCGGACCTCATCGGCCCTGTTCTTGAGCTCGGCCTTGAGGCTGTACGAGCCGGGCCCCCCCTCGATGCGGGCGGGGACCTCTATGAGGTAGTCATCCTGGATGACTTCCTTGAGCTTGTCTTCCGTCGTTTCGACGGTGTAGGTCTCCTTGAAGTCCCACACCTTCGCCCCGGACTTGTCGGAAACGCCCAGGCTGAGCTCCAGGGCCGTCCTGAGCCCGCCCTTTTCTTCGGCGAACCAGAGGTTGCGATAAGGGATCCGGACCCGGATGAGGACGTCGCCTCCCTTGATCTTTTCGACGCTGACACGGAAGTCGAAGAGTGTCTTTTCCGTCCGGACCTGGGGCTTGAGGTCCATCTGGGCCCTGTTGATCAGGGCGATCTGCTGGGCGCTCAGGGGGTCGAGGTCGTAGGTGCCGTTCCAATCGTCGTCGATGAAGACGATGGGAAAGAAGCCGTAATACCAGATCTCGGTCGGTTTCCCGTAAAAGGTCTGGCCTCGGGGGTAGGCGTACCTCTCCCAGGGAGGTCCGAGCAGGATGTAGATCCGGCCCCGGTCCTCGAGCCAGCCGTTGCCGCCCCCTTCCGAGAAGAGGCGGTTGGCCTCCTCGATCCGCTTGTCATACTCTTCCTTGAACTCGTTGGCCTCGGTCGCCGGGTCGGGGTCCCGCTTCTTCCAGAACTCCTCGACGAACGCGTCCCTTTCGGAGGGAGGCAGGTTGGAAAAGACGCGTCGCTCCTGTCCGGTAATCGTGTACCGCGCTTTCGAGAGGAACTGTCTGTGCTTCGCATCCATGTTCTTGGGCAGCCTGGCGGAAGCGCAGGCAAAGAGGACCGATGCGCAGGCGAGAAGGAGGAGGGCCTTTTTCATTTATTACCCTTCATGGCCTCGACCTGCTTTCGGATCCTGTCCTGGTTGGGGCTGAGCTCGAGGGATTTTTCCCAGATCTTGAGGGCGTCCTCGTTCCGGCCCAGTTTAAAATAACAATCGCCGATGGAGTTCATGATGTTGATGTTCGTCCCGAAGTGGCCTATATAGTCCAGGTAATAGGCCACGGCGGCCTCGTAATCGCCCATGGCCTGGGCGGATTGGCCCAGGAGTCCCGTGAACTCGTATTTCTGGAGCTTCAGGAAAGCGTCACCGATCTGCCTGACGGACGCATGATCACCGGTCGCGAAGAGCCACTTGCCGTAATCCAGGGCATAGCCCAGGGACGCGGGATTGGACCGGTAGGCCTTTTCGAGCCGCGGTCCGGCCTCCCGGAAGTCCTTCCTGTTCAGGTACTGGTTTCCGATGATGTTGTCGTACATAGGGTCGTCCGACGGCGGCAGGGGAAGGGACAAGATGAACGGCCTCGGGAGGGCGGGGGCGAGGGAAACGAAGAATTCCGCTTCCCGGGAGAGCGCTTCCTGACCGTTCGGGTCGAGCAGGGCGACCTTGATCTTGTAGAGGGACGGCGGGAGCTGGGCCAGGGGGATCGACTCGAAGAAATCGGGGGCCTTAGGGTAGGTGCGGACCTCCTTGTCAGCGGTGGTGACCGTCTTCTGTTCATCGGCGATCGTGAACTGAAACCGCCCGCCCGCCTTCATCTCGTCGGTCAGGCCCTGGACCTGGAAGAAGAGGTAAAGCGTGTCCTTCGAGGCAAAATCGTTTCGCGGGGACGGCGTGAGCTGCACCTCCTGGACGAGGTAAGGCTTGTTCTTCCCTTTATATTCGGAATTCTCGTTGATCCTGTTGGCCAGGACGAGGGGGCTTATCTCGAGGGAGGAGGCCGGCGGCACGATGATCCGGGTTTCCGCCGACGTGAACTCCTTGGAGATCATGTTCTTGAGGAGCAGGTTCAGGTTGTAGGTCCCCTCGATGAGCGGGAACAGGTCCTGGAAGCTGAAAAGTTTGTCCTTGATCCTGGTCACCTGGTCCTCGCTGAGCTCGATAGGGATGTCTTTCCCGTATTGGTAAACCGGGATCCCCTTGAGGTCGGAGACGATGCCGTTGACCTGGAGGGTCGTGTAGAACCGGTTCCCGTCCCGTTCGAGGGAGAGCTTCTTGGGTTCGATGAGGAAGTGGACGAAGGACATTCCCGACCGGTCCCGGATGACGTGGGCCGTGAAGTCGTTGTCGATATAATTGGCCGTGTATTCGACGCCGACACTGTCCTTGTATTTATAGAACTTTTCGGCGTAGGCGTCCTTGACCTTCTCCCTTGGAGCGGACGGGATCTTTGCCTGGATGAGGACCTCGGAGGCGATGGACGGGGACGGATTGGCCAGGGACTCTCCGGGTATCAGGCTCAAAGAAATGCTCGCGACGGCCGGTTCGATCTGCATGAGCTCCTGATAGGCCGCCAGATGATCGGTCATGTCGCCCCGGTAGTTGATCAGGAGGGCCTCCGGGCCGTATTTGATGGGGCTGTAGAGCGTCCAGTCCCCTGCCGAGCCTTCCCTCTTGAAAAAAACGACATTGAAGGCGTTCGGCAGGCCGTATTCGATCTTGCCCTCGTAGAACCAGATGATGGTCGGATAGATCTCGGTGAGACTCTCAAATTTATCGATGGAATTCGGCTCTCCCAGGATGATGTAGATCCGGCCCATGGGGGTCCGCCATCCGGCCCCCGGCGTGTCCCGTCCGAACCACTGGTTGACATAGGAGATGCGGCGGAAATGCTCTTTCTTGAATTCATTCTCGGGGGTGTTGGGGTTCGGGTCCCGCTGCTTCCAGAAGGCCTCGATGAAGAGCTCTCTTTCCCGGTCGTTCTCGAGCCGGAGAAAGACCTCTTTCTCCTTGGGCGTGATGATATAGACGACCTCCTCGTCGAGCCATTTCTTGTAGATTTCAGGAAGAGCCCTGACCGATTTCACCGGCTGGCCGGGCAGAGGAAAGCCGGGCACGAAAAAGGCGACATAGAGGACCGCAAGGAGGATTGTTCTTTTCACGATGGTATTATAGGCCAGCCCGAAAAGCTTTTCAAATCATTCTATGCCGACGGCATGAAATGGACATTTTGACAACCAACCCCAAATTCAAGCAGGCCATCGAGGAAAAGCTGGGCATCAAGTGACTTTCGAATTCGCGAGGTTCCGGCCTTTGCGGACATATTCCTCGGACTGACGGCTGTCGCCCAGACGGTTGTAGAGGTCGGCCAGGAGGAAGTAGCCCAAGGGAAGCTCGGCCGGTCCCGGCTTGAGATCGAGCCCCTTCTTAACGAGACTGACGGCCTCTTCGTAATTTTGCCCCCGGTTGAGGTAGATGCGGGCGAGGTAGAAATAACTCAAGGGGAACGCGGGTTCGGCCTCCATGCATTTCTTCAGGTATTCCATCTCCCGGTCCTCATTCCCCTCGACACGGTAGAGCCGGGACAGGTTGTACATAGCCTGGAAATGTTTGGGTGAGTTCTCGAGCTCCTGGAGGTAGGCGGTCTCGGCCTCCCGTGTCTTCCCCTGCTTTTCCAGGACCTGGGCATAGTTGTACTGGACATTGGTCAACCGTGGGTTGATCCTCAGGGCGGCCTGGATGTTCTCGTCGGCCTTGGCCACGTCCTCTTTTATGGTGTAGATGGCGGCCAGGGCATTATGGGAAGAGGCGGACTCGGCGTTGAGGGACAGGCATTTTTCGAAGTAGGCGACGGCCTTGTCGTAGTTTTTCCGAAGGAAGTTCATGTTGCCCAGGAGGTAGTACAGCTGCGGATCGGAGAACCCCTTCTTGAAATAGTCCAGGACGAACGCCTCGGCCTCGTCGAACCTCTTCAGGGAAGCGTAAGAGTTGGCGATGTTGATGACCGTGAACGAATCATCGGGCTTTCTCTCGAAGGCCTTGAGGAAGGCCGGGATGGCCTCCTCGAATTTCCTCTGCTTGAAATAGAGGTTGCCGAGCGTGAAGTAGGCGTCCGTGATGTCGGGGTCGCTCGCGATGATGCCGTCGATGATTTTGATCGCCTCCGCGGCCCGCCCGGACATGCCGATCTCTCGCGCCCTGGACAGCTCGTTGAAGACCTTGATCTTTTCCCTGGGATTGGCCAACTTCTGGCCCTTGAGTTTGGAAGAGTCCTGGAACGAGCCGATATATCCGAGGGCGGCCAGCTTTTCCCGCGTCTCCTCGTCGACCTTGCGGGTGTCCATTTCGTAGCCGTTCTTAGCGGACCCGGCGATGAACCGTCCGGCCTCGGCGTTCATGTTATCGAAAGTTACTTTCTCGAGATAGACCAGATTCTTTTCCTCCGAGGGATCATTGACAACGTCATAAAGCTCCGGGACGGGAGCCATAATCAGCTTGTACCGGTCGTTCTGGATGGCCTTGAGCTCCGACCAGCCGAAGTGAAAGCGCGGATAGAAGCTTTCGGAGTAAGCGTAGGGGACCCGCCCTTTCTTCGGACCTTCGAAAGAGGCGACGAGGCTCTCCCCTTGGGTCTGGGCGGGAGTGGCCAAGCCCGTCATCTCGCAGAGGGTCGGAAGGAGGTCGGCGAGCGACGAGACGCGGGGCGAAGACCGTCCCTGCAGCTTGGGAAAGGGCGTGACGAAGATCAGGGGGACGTGGATGGCCGATTGGTAGACGAAGAAGCCGTGGGCCCCCTCCTCATGTTCCCCCAGGCTTTCGCCGTGGTCCCCGGCAACGATCAGGAACGAGTTCCTGACGAGACCGTTGGCTTCGAGGAAGTCCCAGACCCGGCCCAGCTGGGAGTCGGTGAAAGCGATCTCCCCCAGGTAGGGGTGGGCGGCATACTGCTTGTCATAAGGCGGGGGCGGCTCATAGGGCGTATGGGGGTCATAAAGGTGGATCCAAGTGAAGAACTTCCCTCCCTTGTTCCTCTCGAGCCAGGGGAGGGCTTGATCGATGACCTCGTTCGCCGGCCTCTGGACCGTGCCGAGGGAGATCCTCTCGAACTTGCTCAGGTCGAAATTGTCGAAGTAGGTGTCGAAGCCCTGGTTGAGTCCCCACTTGGAATCGAGGACATAGGCGGCGACGAAGGCCGAGGTGGAGTAGCCTTTTTCCTTGAAGAGCTCGGCCATCGTCTTGATCTCGGGAGGCACGATGAACGCGCCGTTGTCCCGGACGCCGTGGAAGGGGGGAAGGGTCCCGGTCATGATCGTGGTATGGGCCGGGAGGGTGAGGGGTGTTGTCGAGAAGCACTTCTCGAACTTTATGCCGCGTGAGGCAAACATATCGAGGGTCGGGGTCTCGATGTTCTTGAACCCGTAACAGCCGAGCCGGTCGGCCCGCGTTGTGTCCAGGGTGACCAGGATGACGTTATAGTCCTTGCCGCCGCGGAGCCGTGTGAAATCCGGTTTTCGGGGGATAAGGAAGACAAGCGCCGCCACGATGCCAATAATGACGACCGTCGCGATGATGAAAAACATTTTCTTTTTCATGACGACTATGAATATTATCATAATATCGGCGGGATTTTTGAATGAATCCCAAAATTGCCGTCAGGACGTGTGTTGGAATTTCGGGACATGAATCAATTCTCTGGAATTGGTATCGTGTCCCTAGAATTCCGGGTATCACCAGAAGTCGGTGTCATCGCTTGAGAAGAAAGCATCCTATCGGCAATTTTGGGCTGAATTCATGTCATTGACAAAAATTCATCACAAGTGATATGTATTGCGGAGTAGAGGGATTCATGATATCCGTGGCCGGAGGACAATAATTCAATAATTTGGATAATTATGCAAATATTTGAAGAACCGTTGAAATTATTGGCATTATTTTTTCCTATTTTTATTAAATTCAATAATTTAAGTTCTCTCAGGATCTGGCATAATTCTTGCTCTCATATTTTGTAAGGATATTGACGCAGAAAGGAGGCAAGATCGGGGGTAATTTAATTATTTTGTTCGGAAGCGGAGGACGTTGATTTTTTCAACTTCCCCCGGCACATCAAAATGAAGGATCTAGGAGGTAAAATGAAACGAAAATCCGTTCTTGTGTGGATGGGATTCCTGCTTATCCTTTGCTCGTTGGCCTTCTCCCAATCCAAGGAAACAGGCGCTATTACGGGAACCGTTTTGGATGAACAGAACGAACCCCTCCCGGGAGCCGTCGTCACGATAACGAGCCCCAACCTCATGGGCAGCCGCGAGTTTGTGGCCGACGCCCAAGGGCAATACCGCTTTCCGGCCCTCCCCCCGGGCGAATATACCGTCAAGGCCCAACTCCAAGGTTTCGCGACTTCCGTCCAGCGAGTCATCCGGCTCACCACGACGACGCGGCTTACCATTGACCTGGTTTTGAAGCCATCCACCGTGGAAGAAGAAGTGACCGTCGTGGCCCAGGCCCCCACCGTTGACGTCAAGTCCACGGAAACGGCCTCGGTCACGATGACCGACGAAATTCTGCGGAACGTCCCTAACGTCAGCAATTTCTCGTCCGACCTCGTCAATATGGCTCCTGGAGTTACTCCCGGTAATATGGGTCCCTCTGGCGGCTCGGCTTACGGCGCTCAGGACGGCACGGGGATCGCCTATTCCATGGACGGTGTCAACGTGGCGGACCCGGAGGGCGGCACGGCCTGGGTTTTCATCGACAACAACATCATCGAGGAAGCCAAGGTCATGGGTGTCGGCCTTCCGGCGGAATACGGGAACTTCACGGGCATCATCTTCAACATCGTCACGAAATCGGGCGGGAACGAGTTTTCCGGCCACATGGAGTTCGATTTCCAGGGTCAAAGGGATGCCGATCCAAAGGGTTTATGGCAGAAGGACAACATTCAAGCTTATCTCAAAGATTTTCCCGATCTGACTTCTGCGGGCTTCAGGCTCCTGGACGTGAACGCGCACCTCGGAGGGCCGATCAAGAAGGACAAGATCTGGTTCTATGAGGGCCTCCAGTACCAGAGTTTCGGGGAGTATTACTCGTTCTTCCCTAAACCCCGTGCCTACAAACAGCCCCGGTCCTTCACCAAGATCACCGCTCAATTGACGCCCTCGACAAACTTGATGTTCGGCCTGGAAGTCGATACTTATAACGGCGAGAACCGCGGAGCCGAGGATCAGGAGCCCACGAATTCCGTTGACGCGGTCGTCAATCAGGAGTCCCCGGAAATCGTCGGGAATTTCAGCCTGACCCATATCTTCAGCCCGAAGACCTTCATCGATGTCAAGGCCGCCTATTTTTGGGGCTACTACTACCTCGAACCGAAGTGGGGGAGAGAGGTCTACTCCCATGTTAGTATGAACGATGACATGCGTTATTTCAACGCCGGATACTATTATCTTGCCGACCGCACCCGGTTCCAGGCGAACGCCAGCCTGACCCACTATGCCGAGGACTTCATCAAAGGCAGTCACGACTTCAAGTTCGGCGTCGAGGTCGAGCGCTCAACCGTCCGGAGCCGCTACGGCTACACGGGGAAGGGCGGGCCGCTCGGGAACAACGTCTATTATTACGATTATGTCGGCTACGCGTATAATCTCGCGGGCAACTATGTCTACTTTACCGGGAACTACTTCGCCTACCAGTACGAAGGCTACGACTTCAACAGCCCATACACTAGGGTCGAGGGATTCGTCCAGGACTCCTGGCAGATCACTCCGCGCATCAATATCAATGCCGGAGTCCGGCTCAGCCAGAACTGGGGCCAGATTGAGGGCCAGGGCACCGTCTGGAACTCACACCGGATCGCCCCGAGGATCGGGTTTACCTTCGACATCTTCGGCGACAAGAAGACGATTTTCAAGGCCCATTGGGGTCAGTTCACGGAGGGGATGTTCGCCGCCTATCACAACCGGCTTTCCAAGAAGTGGTTTGATTACATCAAATATCAATGGGATCCCGAGACCGAACAATGGCAGGAATTCGAGACGATCAAGCAGAGCTGGAAGGTCCAGGACGGCATCAAGCATCCCTACATGAACCAGTTCACCTTCAGTCTCGAAAGAGAACTTTTCAGAGACGCGTCCGTATCCGTGAGCTATATCAACAGGGACTGGAAGGACATCATCGGAGTCTATGACACCCTGGCCGCCTATGAACCGATAGACTACTATGTCTCGCCGCTCGGGGAGAGCTTTACGATCTATGAACTGACCTCCGGCGACGCCCACGAATACCAGATCGAGAATATCAAGCAGGGTTCGGATAGACCTTACGTCAAGGGCAAGGCCTACCGGAAATACCAAGGCGTGGAATTCCTTTTCAACAAGCGTTTCTCGAACAAGTGGCAGTTGATGCTCTCGTATCTCTACTCCAAAACGAAAGGGACCGTCGACAACGGCTGGGGCGATGACATCGGCTGGAATAAACGTGACAGCTTGCAAATGGGCGACCCGAACTACTGGATAAACGCCGACGGCAACGCGACCTTCGACCCGACTCATATGCTTAAAATCGGGGGGACGTATATCCTTCCTTTCGACATCAGCTTCAGCGCCTCGTTCAGGGCGATAACGGGCTCCGCCTGGGCCCAAAGATTCAGGACAAAGAGCTTGAATCAAGGCCGGGTGACGTTCTTTACTGAGCGCCGCGGCGCCAATCACTACGACATGCAGAAGATCCTCGATCTCCGGCTGGAGAAGATCTTTACCCTCGCTCAGAAGTACAGGTTGGGAGTGATGCTCGACGTCTTCAATGTCTTCAATGCCGATACCATTCAGGATTGGGGGACAAGAGTCGGAAAGGACTGGGAGAATGATCCCACGGACCCGGCTTACACTCCATCGACGCTAGGACACAAGCTCCTAAGTATCATCAAACCGCGGCAACTTCGTCTCGGCATCCGCCTGATCTTCTAATTGAAAAAGAAGAAGTAGAAGAGCTCGAACTCATGGGGTGGCGGCAGGCGCCGCCACCCCTCTTTTATTTCCGGGCATCCGAAATCCGGCCCCTATTCGGCCGTGATGGGATGGCATGTGTCATCTTCAGCACGGAACATCATGCGATCCATCGAACGGATCCAGCGGCGAGGCCGCCGACGACGGCCGGAATTGAAACTTCTCCCGGGCTGTGATAGTTTAGGCTCCTGGAAGATGATCATGAAAAAAACGCTCGTGGCCGCCCTTTGCATTCTCTTCGGACTCCTGAGTGCGCCCGCTTTCCCGGAGGAACAGCTCCTCCCCGCCCATCGGACATGGCTTGATGACGTCTCTCCCATCATCACGAAGATCGAGCGGGAGGTCTTCCTGAAGCTCAAGACCGACGCCGAACGGGAAAAGTTCATCCAGTTTTTCTGGCGCCAGCGCGACCCCCTGCCGGACACGAAGGAGAACGAATTCACCAAGGAGTACATGGAGAGGGTCCGTTTCGCCGACCAGAACTTCGGCCGCGGCTCCTTCAAGAGGGGGAGTCAGACGGAGAGAGGATCGTTCTACCTCATTCTGGGAAAACCCCTCGAAAGGAACTTCTTCACGACCTTTTCCGAGCTTTGGCCCATGGAGCTTTGGTTCTACAAGGGCGAGGTGCAGTACGGACTTCCCCCCTTCTTCTATCTCATTTTCTATCAACCCCAGGGGATGGGGGATTACCGGCTTTACTATCCCGGCATCGAAGGTCCGGAGAAGCTGGTCATCCCGGGGGTCGGGGCCAGGTCCGTCACCCGGGCTTCGGCCATCCAGGTCATTAAAAAATCGAGTTCCGAGCTGGCCGGCGCCGCCCAGAGCTATCTTCCGGGCGAGAGGCCCTTCGGCAGTGCATCCTTCTCTTCGGACAGTATCATCGCCGCGGCCAAGTCCTTCCCGGAGAAGAAATTCTCCGACGCCTATGCCCGGGCCTACATGAACTACAAGGACTTCGTGGAAACCGAATACGCAGACAATTTCATCAACGCCGGCGCCAAGGTCCGGCTATTTGCGGCGGCCGGACAGCCTTTCCTTCACTGGTCCATCGAGCCGGACAAGATGAGCTTCGCCCAGCGCGGCGAGGACTTCTACGCCGGTTTCGAGCTCCTCGTCAGGATGGAGGACTTCAAGGGCAACCTCATCCTGGAAAACACCGAGGAGATCCCCGTCAGCCTGACCGCGGCCCAGTACAAGGCCCACGAGCGCCGGCGCTTCGCGTTCCAGGACATCCTGCCGGTCATCCCGGGGAACTTCAGGTTCTTCTTCCTTCTCAAGAACAAGACGGGCAAGGACTTTACGTCCTTCGAGACCACCGTCTCCGTGCCCGGCGAGGGGACCGGCCTTCGCCTCAGCAGCCTGCTTCTCTTTCACGGTCAGGAGCCGGTCCCGGCCGGCCAGCGCATGAACCTCAAAGCGTTCGCGTTCGACGGCGTCCAATACATCGTCGGCGCCAAGAACGAGTTCCTGCCCCAGGAAAGCCTGGGGGCTTATATCCAGGCCGAAGGGCTGAAGGAGGCCGCCGCCGATCCGCAGGCCGTCCTCCGGCTTGAACTCCATTCGCTCGACGACGGCTCGCTCGTCCGGGACCAGAAGGTCCCGCTGGCTGAAGTCCAGGGCCGGACGGGCGGCGGAACCGTCTTCGGTCCGTTCGCCCTCGCGAACGTCAAGCCCGGATACTACGGCGCCGAGGTCTCCGTGGTCAGCGGGGGAAAGACGCTCGCGTCCGAGAAGGACAACTTCATCCTCCTCTCCCAGCCGTATCCCGTCCTGCCCTGGGCTTATGCCAAGGTCCGCAGCCCGTTCCCGTCACCCGAACAACTGCGCCTTCTGGCCACGGAATACTTCTTGGCGACGGACTATGAAAAGGCCCGCGGACTGTTGGACCGGGCCCTCAAGTTGAAGGAGGACGCCCCGACGCGGCTCCTTCTGGGCAAGTCGCTGTTTGCCCTGAACAGGTTTCAGGATTCCCTCGCGACGATCATCCCTTTGTACGAAGCCACTAAAGACAGGGAGACCGCCAAGGTCATCGCCCTGGACCACACCGGTCTCAAGGAGTGGACGGCCGCCCTCATCTACCTGGACAAGCTCATGGCCGAGGCCACCGAGGTCGGCGTCCTCAACCTGGCGGCGGAATGCCATCTCAACCTCGGACGGCCTGACCGGGCTCTGCCCCTCATCCAAAAATCCCTGTCCCTCGATCCCTCCCAGCCCGCGATCCGGGCCCTGGAAGAAAAAGCCAAGAAAGGAAATTGATCCCCAAGGAGAAAAAGATGCGTAAGCGCGCGATCATGGCAATACTCTTGGGCCTGGCGGTCTTCGCCGCGGCCTGGGCCCAGATCCAGGGCAAACTGATGGGCGTCGTCAAGGACGGCCAGGGAAACCCCGTGGAGAAGGCCGTCGTGACCGTCGTCTCCACCAAAACCTCCGCCAGCTATGAACTCTCGACGAACAAGGAAGGCAGGTTCCTCCAGATCGGTATCCAGCCCGGGTATTTCCAGGTCAGCGTCAAGAAGGATGGATATCTCCCCAAGTCCACGGAGGTGAGGGTGAGCCTGGCCGGGGAAACGGATATTGAGATCAGGCTCGACACGGCCGATGAGATCGCCCTGAAGACCGTCTCGGCCGCCGACCAGGTCTTCCTCAAGGGGAACAGGCTCTATGGCGAGCAGAAATACGCCGAGGCCGCCGCCGCCTTTGAAGAGGCCGTAAAGATGAACCGGCTCAACTGGGGCTATTTCTTCAATCTCGGGCTGGCCTACAAGAAGATGGACAAGAAGGATGAATCCATCGCCGCTTTGCGCAAAGCGGTGGAGCTCAACTCGGAGAGCTATAGCTCCAACAAGGAGCTGGCCGAAGTCCTGGGCAAGGGCGGGGCCTTCGAAGAGGCCAAGACGTATTTCCAGAAGGCCGTCGAGCTCAGCCCCGACGATCCCGACGCCCACTACAACCTTGGCGCCTGCCTCACCAACACGGGAGAGGCGGACGCGGCCCAGGTCCACTTCCAGAAGGCGGTCGATCTTAAGCCCGACTACGCCGATGCCTACTATCAGCTGGGGACCATCTTTATCGGCCAGAACAAGGTCCCCGATGCCGTCCGGAGCCTGGAAAAATTCCTGGAACTCGCCCCCAACCACGAGAAGGCGCCGCTCGCCAAGCAGCTGTTGCAATATTTAAAAAAGTAAGTCTCTCTTTCATTTTGCGTGGGCTGGGTTCATGGCTTGGACGGGACGTCCCGTCCAAGCTCCCAACCCGCACAAAACGTAAGAGAACCGGAAGCAGGAACCTCCCTTTAGGTCCCCCGGCGGGAATAGGGACGACTGTCAAAACGGAAAATTCAGAGAATTTGGGTTTCATAGGAACATGAACTTGTGCTATTTTATTGATCGTGAAGAGATGGGTTCCTGATACGGTTAAACATGGGAAGTCTCCTGGGGCTGAAAAAGTGCGCAAGGGCCTCATTTTGTCGTTCGTGCTCACGCTTACCGCGGCCGCCGTCGCGCAGCCAAGAAGCGGCAACATCTATGGCAAGGTCCTCGACAGGAGCGAGACACCGCTCTCCGGCGTCACCGTCACCTTAACCGGGTCCTATGCCGCTCCCCAAGCCCTGGTGACCACCGCGGAGGGGAACTTCCGGTTCCTGTCCCTGCCTCCCGCCAAAGACTACGCCTTGAAATGTGAGCTCTCCGGGTTCAAGACGAGGTCTGAGGAGGGCCTGATCGTCGTCATCGGCGGGACCACCTACGTGACCTTGACCATGGAAGCCGGCGCCCTGGAGGAGAACGTCACGGTCGTCGCCGCGACGCCCATTGTGGACACCAAGAGAACGGTCGTCGGCGTCCATGTGACCCAGGACATCCTGCAATTCCTGCCGACGTCCCGGGACCCCTGGGCCATCCTGCAGATGGCCCCCGCCATCATCGTGGACAGGGAGAACGTGGGAGGCGCCGAATCCGGGCAGCAGTCAAACTACGTCGCCCGCGGCGCGTCCGACACCGGCAACAACATCTGGTCCATGGACGGCATCGTCATCACCGACCCCGCGGCCGTTGGAACCTCGCCCAGCTACTACGATTTCGACGCGTTCGAGGAAATGCAGATCACGGTCGGAGGGGCGGACGTCACGGTCCAGACGGGCGGGGTGTCCCTCAACATGGTCACCCGCCGCGGCGGGAACAAGGCCTCTTTCGGCGGCCGTTTTTACGCGGTCGACGAGAAGTTTCAGGCGACACACGGGGCCAAGGTGGCCGAGTTCAAGAAGACCGAACGCTCCTTTGAAGGCATCAACCGGATCAGGAACAACAAGGACTACGGCTTCAACATCGGACTTCCCCTGCGGAAGGACAAAGCATGGTTCTGGGGGTCCACCGGCGTCCAGGACATCAAGACGAGCACGGTCTACGGGACCAGGGACGACACCCTGCTCGAGAATTACGCGGCCAAGCTGAACCTGCAGCTCATTCCCCAGAATCGCATGGAAGTTTTCGTCCACGTCGGCGGCAAGAAGAAGTCCGGCCGTTCCGCATCCGCCGAGGATCCCGACGGCCTCTACCAGCAGGGCCGTTATCATTTCGGGAGCCCGATCCTCAAGTTCCAGGACGAGCACATGTTCGGGAACGATCTCTTCATGTCCCTGAAGTACGCCTTTGCCGACGCCGGCTTCAGCCTGACCCCGATGTCGGACCTCGACTTTAATAAACTTCCCGTCTGGGACCAGACCGCGCAGAGATATTTCGGGTCGCAGGCCTCCCGCTACCGTGTCCAGAGGCCGTTCAACCATTACAGCCTCTTCGTCAACTATTTCAAGGACGATCTCCTCGGCGCGGGACACGATATCAAGCTGGGATTCGAATACTCGGATCGTAATCAGTATGTCGAGGACGTCTGGTCGGGGAACTGCACGCTCACAAGGAACTTCAACAGCCCGGTCGTCGATTTTTCCGGCAGCGGCCTTCCCGAGGTCCCGCCGGCGGGCATCTCGCCTTATTTCCATTACTTCAAGTTCTGGCGGGGACACTCCTCCGACCAGCACGTCGACGCCCTTTCGGCCTATCTTAGCGACACGGTCACGTTCGGCCGGTTCAGCCTCCTCGCCGGTTTGCGCTGGGACAAGCAGACGCCCTGGTTGAATCCGTTCAAGGTCATGGCCATGGACGGCGGCGGAGCCTGGGACGCCATCGCTTCCGACGATGTCCAGCAGAAGATGGACGCCTTGCTGCCGGGGGTCCGGTTCGAGCAGGTCACGGCTAAATATTCCGACGGCGGAGATTACAACTGGACCGTCTGGTCGCCCAGGCTGGGTCTGACCTGGGACGTCACCGGCGACGGGCGGACTCTCGCCAAGGTGTCCTTGGCCACCTACGGCGATTTCATGAGCACCGAGCTGGCCGACCGCTGGAGGAGGGGCGGTGTTTCCGGCTGGCTGGGCTTCTGGTGGTGGGACGCCGACAAGGACGCCCGCATGGCCCTTGGCGAGCTCTACTGGGCCAATCCTTGCGACAACAGCCTCCGCCGCGTCTTCGACGACTCCGGAAATTTCATCGGCGACTGGAACGGGCAGGCGGGTATCGACTGGGGGGATTATGACCCCAGGGATCCTCTGCAGACGACCGACCCCTACGTTTCCACCAAGAAGGGCGCCGGCTCCTCCAGGACCTCCGAGATCGTGCTTTCCCTGGAACGGGAGCTCCTGGCCGACCTATCGGTTTCCGTGGTCGGGACGTACAGGAGATACGGCGATTTCTCCTGGACCCTCAAGTATTTCAAGGACGCGGCCGGCAATCCCGTCGAGTTCCAGAACAGGGGCTGGTATGCTTCCGCGGGCAAACCGGCCGGGATCCTGCCCGGCATCGGCGACACCAAGCAGGCCAAGGACCATGAATGGTATTACTTGTCCGCCGGGGCCACGGAGTATTCGCCTTGGTCCCAGGTGCAGTCCCGTCCCGATGATCATCAGAATTACTTCGGCCTGGACCTTATCGTCAACAAGCGGCTCTCCAACAGGTGGATGCTGAACGGAAGCTTCACCTGGCAGACCCAGGCCCGGCACTTCGGTTCGAAGGGTGCTCTCGACCCCACGAACGTTTGGGCCTATGAGGGGAGGCCCCAAGCGGCTTTCATGGGCGAGGAGTCGGGCAAGATCAACCAGTACGCCTACTCCCGCTGGATGGGCAAACTCGGCGCCCTTTACCGGTTGCCCTGGGACATCGACGTCTCCGGCGTTTTCAACATCCGGGAGGGGTGGGTCATCAGGGAGTATTTCGTCCTAGTCGATTTCCGGCTGCCCAACCCGAAGAGCCGGAGCGCCGAACTGGACATGACGCCTTTCGGTTCCGAAAGACTCCCCGTTTTCTATAACCTCAGCCTGAGGCTGGAGAAGATGATCGAACTTGGGGACTCCGGCCGGATCTATGTCATGGCCGACCTCTTCAACGTCCTGAACAGCGCCATCGTCAACAGGCGCTACCAGAAATTCCGGGGCACCTATTATGCCTATCCCGATCCGTCCCGGGACAGTTTCGTCCCTAATCCCAACAATTACGCCCTGAACGAGATCCTCAATCCCAGGGTCCTAAGGCTCGGCGTCCGCTTCGCGTTCTAGGTCCGGGAACCGGCGGAGACGCTGGAGAAAGCCCGATCGTTCCGGACGCCCGGGAATGAGTTCGTCGCCATGACAGGGGGGAATTATCGATGAAAAGGGGACGTTACTTGACTTCGAAGTCGAGCGTCTTTTCGACCGTGCTCCCGCCGACCTTGTCCTTGATGCTGATGACCAGAGTGTATTTGCCGGCCGGCAAGTCGCGGGTCTCTTGTTTCTCGCCCTGGTCGTTTTTGATCAGCACGGTCTGCTTCAGCGGCAGGGGCTGGCTGACCAAGGCGAAGTCATAATTCTGGACGGCCCACTTGATGGCCGCCTTATCGGCCTGCTTGACTTCGTAGGTCGCTTCGATGTCGTTCTTCTGCTGGTCGTTCGGCTTGGCCCCGAAGATGTAATACAGCATCTCGACGAATTCACCGGGGGCGACGACGCTCTCAACGTTGGGAACGATCTGGAGCACCGAGTACATGAAGCAGCCCTTGTGAACCGAGGTCCTTGTCTCGGGGGCCTGCATCTGGTCCATCTTCTTGACGAAGAAGATGGGTGTTGTTTCCAGCGTGTTCCGCAGGGCGGCGGCGTCGGGCAGCGAGAACTCATAGTAGCCGACGCCCACTTTCTTGAGGTCGGGGGAAGCCAGGGCCATGGCCAGGAGATAGTTCCCCGCAGGCAGGGGATAGCCCGTCGAATACCACTCTTCGGCGTCGGGATCGTATGTGGCGCTGTCAGCCTGGAAAAGGGCGGGGATATAGATCTCGCGGAAGGTCTTAGTCGGGGCCCCGTTCTCTATCTTGAGGAATTGCAGAAAAACGTTCAGCTTCGCCTGCAGGGGGGCGGCGGCGGGCGCCTGGGCCTGTCCGGCTTGCGCCGGATCATCTTGGACGAACGCCTGGACTGTCGGAGTAGGGGGGGCGGGCGGAGCGGGGACATAGCCGAGGTCCAAGTTCTTGGCTTTGAACAGAAAGATCGGGTACAGGTTCTGGGCGGCCGGAAAGACGTAGTTCTTGAAGATCGTGAAAGGGATGTCCTGGCGTCCCCGGCGGGCCGCCATCCCTTCCTGCATGATGGCTTTCACCTGGGGCGGGATATAAACTTTTTCTTCTTGTTTAGCGGCCTGTTTGTCCTTGTTCTTGCCCGGGGCGGCCTGCAAAAGGTCGGCGAACAGTCCGAAGACGAGGACCGTAACGATTGCGGCGACGGCGGTTTTTTTAGCGTTCATTTTTCCTCCTTGGGGTCATTCCCCTAAGAAAAAGAGCCGACTCCATACCACGTTCTTAGGAGGGAAAACCTATTAAAAAACTAGCAATCAATATAGCAGATTTGGTTATTTTTTCAACTGAAATTTCTTAACGGCCAGGAGGTGCTCGGCGTATCCCCGGCTGAAGTGGTGGGCGCCGTCCTTATTGGCGACGAAGTAAAGAAATTTTTCCGGGGCGGGGTAGAGGGCGGCGCGCAGGGAATCGCGTCCGGGGCTGCAGATGGGCCCGGGCGGAACTCCGGGGGAGACGTAGGTATTATATGGCGAAGGGTGCTTGAGGTCCCGGCTCAAAAGCCTCCCCCGATAAAGGCCGTCGCGCTTGAGGGCGTAAATGACGGTCGGGTCGCAGTCGAGCTTCATCCCGATCCGCAGCCGGTTGTGAAAGACGGCGGACACGAGGGGCCTTTCTTCCGGAACCGAAGTCTCTTTCTCGATCAACGACGCCAGCGTGACGACACTCCGGACCGTCATCCCCAACTCGGCGGCCCGCCGGAGCCCGTCCTCGCCGAAGACCTTCCTGAACTCTGCGACCATGGCTTCGGCGACGGTCCGGGCCGGGGCGCCCTTGGCGAACTGATAAGTGTCCGGAAAGAGGTAGCCCTCCAGGTCCGCGGCCTGGCCGTCCCATGAGGCGATGGGGCCGGCATTCCCGCAGGCTTCCAGGAAGGAGCCTCTCACGGGGTAGGCGGCGTCGCGGATGAGGTCGGCGACCTCGCGGGCCGTCAACCCTTCGGGAACCGTCAGCGGATGGAGGAGGACCTTCCCTTTGAGGAGGGTCAGGAGGACGTCCTTCGCCTTAAGGGGGAGATCGAGCTCATATTCGCCGGCCCGGATCTTTTGGCCCTCGTGGAAGAGCTTGTAGCCGGTGAGGAAAGCCCAGGAGCGGCGGATGATCCCCCTTTCCTGGAGGTCCCGGGCGATCGCCCGGACCGTCCGCCCGGGCCCGATCTCAAAGACGACCTTGCCGGCCGGAGTGACCGGGGGGACTTCGTACTCCCTGAAGAAGGCGGTCGTGAGCGCCATGATCAGGACGATGGCGACAAGCAAGAGGACGTTAACGGCCGTGCGGGGCATCGGAGTCTCCGCGCTTCCTCTCCAGGTAGGTCGAGAGGATGATGACCGCCGAGATCTGGTCTTCACATTCCTTCTTTTTCTTCCCGCGGACCTTCCGGTCCTCGAGGTAGTGCAGGGCCTGCTGCGTCGTCAGCCTCTCGTCCCAAAAGATGATGGGCTTGTGGACGGCTTTTTCGAGCCAGTCGGCGAATTCCCTTGTCTTTTGGGTGCGCGTCCCCTGGCTTCCATCCATGCGCAGGGGAAAGCCGATGACGATCTCATCGATGTCGTAACGGACCACGAGGTCCTGGAAGAATTTCCGGTTCTCGGATTCCGGAGTCTTGAGATCGTACGTCCCGAAGGGCTGGGCGGTCAGCTTCAGGGCGTCGGTCAAAGCGAGCCCGATGTGCCGGTCCCCGTAATCGATCCCCAGGACCCTCATGAAGCGTCCCAGCTCACGCAGCGTTTCTTCCGCTCATGACGTTCGAAGCCGAGCTCGATCAGCCTGTCCACGAGCGCAGGAAAAGAAAGGCCGCTCGCTTCCCAGAGCCTGGGATACATGCTGATCTCCGTGAACCCGGGGATGGTATTGATCTCGTTCAGGTAGAGTTTCCCCGGGCCTTCGGCGTAAAAGAAATCGACCCGGGCCATGCCGGCGCCGTCGATGGCCTTGAACGCCGAGATGGCCAGGCGCTGGATCTCGGAGGTCAGGACGCCGGGGAGGTCGGCCGGGACCACGAACCCGGTTTTGCCGTCAACGTACTTGTCCTTGTAATCGTAGAATTCCCGGTAAGGGATGACCTCGCCCGGAAGGGAGGCCGCGGGACGATCGTTGCCGAGGATGCTGCACTCGAACTCGCGGCCCTGAACGCCCTCCTCGACAATGACCTTCCTGTCGTAGCCGAAGGCCAGTTCGAGGGCGGCCTCGAGGTCCCCGGGGGACTTGACCTTGGAGATCCCCACCGAGGAGCCAAGGTTGGAGGGCTTGACGAAGACCGGGAAGAGAAACCCCTTCCGGATCCCTTCGACAAGGGATTTCCGTTCCCGCGCCCAGTCCGGCTCCAACAGGACCCGGTAAGGGACCACGGGCAGGCCCTTGTTCTCGAAAAGGGCCTTTGACAGGGCCTTGTCCATTCCGACGGCGGAAGCCAGGACCCCGGCGCCCACGTAGGGGACGTCCGCCATCTCCAAGAGGCCTTGGATGGTCCCATCCTCTCCATAGGGGCCGTGGAGGACGGGGAAGTAGATGTCCGGAGCGGGCGCCCGGTCGAGGCCGGGGTTTCCCCAAGGCAGGAAAGAACAGGCCCGGCCGCCGGCCGGCTCCCGATCGGGGAGGAGCGGAGATTCGACGATCCCCCACGTGCCTTCTTTCCCGATATAAATGCTCGTGACCTCGTACTTATTCGGATCGAGGTTCTTGTAGACGGCTGCCGCCGACACGAGCGAGACTTCGTGCTCGGCCGAGCGCCCTCCGAAGATCAAGCCGACTTTCGTCTTTTTCGACATCTGGCCATCCGAAAACCCATTCTATTAAATTTCCTTTTTAATGTCTAACTTCGCTTTCCCCCGAAATTGTCGAAAGGACGTGAATCGGAATACCGGGTATCACTAGAAGTCGGCGCCATTTCTTGAGAAGAAAGCATCCGATCGGCAATTTTGGAGCCCATAGTTTGTGTTGACAGCCGGAGAACGGCTCATTTATAATGATGCTACGTGGAATCCAACGAACCAAGAGGTGAGCTTATGAGAAAACCCTTCTTTTTTCTTGTTATTAGCGTGGGATTGATCTTTCTCGGGACGGGGCTGGCCCAGGAAAACCAGATCGAGAAGGCCAAGATCTTCCAGGAGGACTACCCCCTGATCACCGAGTCCGACCTCTATTGTTCCATCTATATCCTGGACGACGCCCTCCCCGGAATCAAGATCATCGGGGCGGAGAGGCAGGAGGAGAAGATCCTCCTCAACGACGGGGACAAGTTCTACATCGACAAGGGCAAGGCGGACGGCCTCGAGATCGGCCAGGTATTCCTCGTCATCGGGGTCGGGCCCAAGATCATGGATTACGGCAACTTGACCTCAAAGGCCGGACGGGCCCGGATCATCGGACTGGAAGAGAGCCGCGGCACCGTCCGGATCGACAAAACCTGCGGCCAGGTCCTCCTCGGAAATGACCTCATCCCTTTCGAGGAAAAGGAGGGGATGCTTGGCAAGGACGAAGGCTACGCGCAGGAGCTCGACGAGAACCAGGGGACCATGGGTTCTCTGATCTTCATCGATACGGAATTGCATATCGCCGGCACGGGCCAGTGGGCCATCATCGACATGGGGAGCGATAAGGGCGTCCATGTCGGGCAGCAGATGACCATCTTCAAGCGCGTCAAGATAGGCGTCCCACGGGAAGCGATCGGCAGCCTGGTCGTCATCGATGTCCAGAAAAGGACCTCGACGGTCAAGCTCCTCTCCTGTCGCGACGCCGTCGAAGTCGGCTTCCAGGTGCAGACGAGATAATTGACAGATCCCCTCGATTTTGCTAGTTTAGACCGGGAATGAACGCGCACGGGCGGGCGTAGTTCAGTGGTAGAACGTCTGCTTGCCATGCAGAAGGTCGTGGGTTCAAGTCCCATCGCCCGCTCCATGAAACGCCGAACAGACCCTGAATGATCGACAAGGCGCGGTACCCAAGAGGCTAAGGGAGAGGTCTGCAAAACCTTTATTCGTCGGTTCGAGTCCGACCCGCGCCTCTCACGTGTCCAGCTTTTCTCGCTCTTCTTTATTGACATCGATTCCCAATAATTATATAGTTTACCCAACTTGAGTAAGGAGGAGCAAATGGATTTAGTAGCGAGAGTCCAGGCGATCGTTTTGAAGCCTAAAGAAGAGTGGACCAAGATCAAGGCTGAAACAACCACGGTCCAGCAACTCTTCACGTCCTGTGCGATGATCCTGGCGGCCATTCCCGCCGTCGCCCAGTTCATCGGATTCGGCCTCATCGGCCGCAAGTACCCGTTTGTCGGCATGGTGAGGATGGGGCTGGGAACGTCCCTTGTCCGGGCGATCTTTTCCTATGTCTTCTCTCTGGTCACCGTTTATGTCTTCGCGCTGATCATCAATGCCCTGGCGCCAACGTTCTCTTCGGCGCCCAACCAGCTCAACGCCATGAAGCTGGCCGTCTACAGCATGATCCCGGCCTGGGTGGCAGGCGTCCTTTACATCGTTCCTTTCCTGGAATGGCTCGTGATCCTGGCCAGCCTGTACGGGTTGTACGTCCTCTATCTCGGCTTCGCGGCGCCCATGATGGATACGCCCAAGGAAAAGGTCGTGGGCTACCTGGTTGTGAGCATTGTCGTCGTGATCGTTCTGTCGGCCGTGGTGGCCATGATCCTAGGAGCGATCTTTACGGTCGGCGGGGTCATCCGGCCGCTCTAATTCTTCGACGATCCGGGCGAAGGCTTCCTGCGGTGACGCCGCTCCCGTGATGGGCCGGCCGATGACGAGATAGTCCGCGCCTTTCTGCATGGCCTCGGCCGGGGTCATGATCCTCTTCTGGTCCTGGGCGGCCGCCCAGGCGGGGCGGATCCCCGGCGTCACGATGAGGAGGTCCTGCCCGTGTTCCTTCCGGATGATCTCGATCTCCTGGGGGGAGCAGACGACCCCGTCCATCCCGGCCGACTTCGCCAATCCGGCGAGCCGTAACACCTGTCCGGCCACGTCAGGCTTCATCCCGACCTCGTCGAGCTCGGCCGATTTCAGGCTCGTGAGGATGGTGACGCCGAGGAGGAGAGGCCTTTCGACCTTCTCCGCTTCGGCCGTTTCGCGGGCGGCTTCCGCGGCCCGGGCCATCATGTCCCGTCCCCCCGAGGTGTGAATCGTCATCATCTGGACACCGTGCCTGACGGCGGACCGGACGGCCCCGGCCACGGTATTGGGGATGTCGTGGAGCTTGAGATCCAGAAAGATGCTCTTTCGGAGGGCTTTCAGCTTCTTGAACAGGGCCGGTCCCTCGGCCGTGAAAAGCTCGAGGCCGATCTTGAAGGTCCGGGCGTCCTTGAGCCCGGAGACGGCGGCCACCGCTTCCTCCTTGTTCTTCACGTCCAGGGCGATGATGATTTTTTTCCTGAGGTCGTCTTTGTTCATCGGCATTCTTCTCCTTCGAGGGCTTTCTCCGGGAGCAGCCCCTGCGTCCTTTTTCGGCGATCCCTCTCCAAACCCGTGGTTACGAGTCTGGGCCGAGGTCTCGGGCGTTTACCCGATCTCGAGCTTTCCGATAAGCTCCTCGACGCGTTGGATGCCGTGGCGCTCGCAGAATTCGCCGATCTCGCGGACGACACGAAGGGAGGCGTCGGGATCGACGAAGTTGGCCGTGCCCACCTCGACCGCCCGGGCCCCGGCGAGGAGGAACTCCAGGGCGTCGGCGCCGCTTGAGATCCCGCCTATTCCGATGACGGGCACCTTGACGCGCGAAGCGACCTGGTAGACCATACGCAGGGCGATGGGCTTGATGGCCGGGCCGCTCAGTCCGCCGAAGACGTTGGCCAGCTTCGGACGGCGTGTCCCGACGTCGATGGCCATGGCCAGGAAGGTGTTGACGAGCGATATGGCGTCCGCACCCGCTTCCTCGGCCGCCGCGGCGATTTCGGCGATGCTGGTCACGTTGGGGGAGAGCTTTGTGATGATCGGAAGCCGCGAGGTCCTCTTGACCGCCTTGACCAGCCGGAAGGTCGTCCCCGGATCGAGGGCCGGGCAGGCGCCCCCCTGCCGGACATTCGGGCAGGAGATGTTGAGCTCGAAGGCCGCGATCCCCTCCAGGCCGTTCAAGAATTCCACGACGCGGACGTATTCCTCTTCTGTCTCGCCGCAGACATTGACGATGACGGAGGTGTCGAGGCCCTTGAGCTTGGGAAGGACCTTCGCGGCGAAGGCGTCCACACCGATCCCCTGCAATCCGATGGCGTTGATGAGCCCGCTCGGCGTTTCCACCAGCCTGGGCGGGGGGTTCCCTTCCCTGGGGCCGTAATAGAGTCCCTTGACGATGAACCCGCCGAGCTTTTCCAGATTGAGATAAGGGGCGAACTCCAGCCCGTAGCCGAACGTTCCGCTGGCCGCGAGAACAGGGTTCTTGAGCTTGAGGAAGCCCAGGTCCACGGAAAGATCGACCATCAGTCTTCCTCCGGCCAGACGATCTCGCTGCGTGGGAAGACAGGGCCTTCCTCGCAGATCTTGACCCAGCCTTCTTGTCCCTCGCGACGGATGCGCTTGACACAGCCCCAGCAGGCTCCGATGCCGCATCCCATGAGCGATTCCAGGGAGAATTCGGCGGGTATGCCGGCCGACTGGGCGAGGCGGGCGGCGGCTTTCATCATCGCGTCCGGACCGCAGGCGAACAGGAACGCCGGGAGATGCGACGTGATCTCCCGGGCCGCAAGCCCGGTAACGAAACCCTTGAAGCCGTAGGACCCGTCATCGGTTGAGCAGAGGACCGGGAGGCCGGCCTCTTCGAATTTCGCCCGGAGCGGGATGTCCGCCGCCGTCTTTCCCCCATAAAGAACGACCGGCAGGGCTCCGATCTCGCGCAGCTCTTTGGCCAGGAAGTAGATCGGGGCGATGCCGCGGCCCCCGCCGACGCAAAGGGCGCGCATCCCTTTCAGACGTTCGTTCAGGGAGAACCCTTTGCCCAGAGGCCCGATGATGTCGAGCGTGTCTCCGGCATCCTTTCCGGCCAGGATCTCCGTGCCCCGGCCGGTCACCTGGAAGAAGATCTCCAGGCGGCCGTTTTCCCGGGCGTGGATGCTGATCGGACGCCTTAGCAAGGGGTCGGGTTGGGAGGAGACCTTGATCATGAGGAACTGGCCGGGCCGTGCCCGGCCGGCCACTTCCGGGGTTTCGATGGAGAAAAGGCGGTAATCGCCCCGGCGCTCGACGGTCGCGATCCGGGCGGTCGGGTCCTTCATCATGATCGTTTAGGGTCCCCGGGAAAAATAACAGAATCCCGGGCCCGGCGCAATATTAAATTATCTTTTTCCGTCCGCATCATTTATAATTGGCCCTTCATAAGGGAGGAATCAGACATGCAAATCTCTCAAAGAGGTCTCAATATACAGGCATCCCCCATCCGGAAGTTCAAACCCTATGCCGACAAAGCGAAGGCCAAGGGGACCCACGTCTATCATCTGAACATCGGGGACCCCGACATCCTGACCCCGAGACCTGTGCTGGACGCCTTCCACGCCTACGATGAAAAGGTCCTCGGTTACGGTCCGTCCCAGGGCTTTCAGGAACTGAGGGAGGCCATCGCCCGCTACTTCAACGGCTACCGCATCCCGGTCGAGGCCGATGATGTCATGGTGACGACGGGAGGCTCGGAGGCCATCCACTTCGCCTTTTCCGTCGTGGCCGACCCCGGCGAGGAGATCCTTATCCCCGAGCCCTACTACACGAACTACAACGGTTACGCGTCGTTCGCTTCCATCCGGATCGTCCCCCTGCCGCTCAAGGTCGAGGACGGCTTCAGGCTGCCGCCCCAAAAGGACATCGAGGCGGGGATCACGCCGAGGACGAAGGCCATCCTCCTCTGTTCGCCCAACAATCCCACAGGAACCGTCTACACGCCCGAGGAGTTGGAGCGGGTCGTTCGGTTGGCCGCAAAGCACGACCTCTTCCTCATCGGCGACGAGGTCTACAAGGAGTTCGTCTACGACGGCTTGAGCCACAAGAGCCTTCTCGAATTCGAGGAGGTCAAGGACAGGACCATCGTGGTCGACAGCATCTCCAAGCGCTTCAGCTGCTGCGGGGCCCGGATCGGCGCCCTCGTCTCCAGGAACAAGGATGTCATGTCGTCCGTTCTCAAATTCGGACAGGCCCGGCTCTGTCCGCCCTCTCTCGAGCAGATCGCGGCCCTGGCGGCCTACAACATGGGTATGAGCTATTTCGAGCCCATCCGCGAGGAGTACCAGAAGCGCCGCGACATCCTTTACGAAGGGTTGAAGGACATCCCCGGACTCGTCATCCGGAAACCGCAGGGGGCGTTCTACATCATCGCCCGTCTTCCGGTCAGGGACGCCGAGCACTTCACCATCTGGCTGCTTTCGGAGTTCAGCCTGGACGGGAAGACCGTCATGTTCGCTCCGGCCGCGGGCTTCTACGGCACGCCGGGGCGCGGCCGGGACGAAGTGAGAATGGCCTACGTCCTTAATGAGAGGGACCTTCTGGAGTCCATCCGTGTCTTCAAAGCCGGGTTGGAGAAATACCAGAAGCTGTTTCCCTGATCCTCAGGAGCCATCTGATCTTTACGAAGAGGTTTTTCGCGGAGGCCGGTCTCATCGCCGGGTTAAGCGTCGTCCTGGGCCTGGCCCTCCATGTTCCGATCATCAGGCAATTCCTGGCGGGGGAGTACGCCCAAGGATTCATATCCGGGAAAACAGGTCCCGGAATCATCCTGATCACGCCGGCCGAGGCCGAAGACCTGTTCGCCGGGGGACAGGGAGCGTTCGTTGACGCCAGGAGCCGGGCGGATTTTTCGGCCGGCCACATCCCGGGGGCGAAGAACTTGCCGTTCGAGGAAGCCAAGGGGAAAGCGATCGGGGAGTTTACGGCCGGTATTCCCCGCGGGAAGTCCGTCGTGATCTACTGCTCAGGAAAAGATTGTTCGACGGGCCTTGCCCTGGCCGTCCTGTTGAGGGACCAGAGACTCGAGGAGGTCAGGGTCTTCATGGGGGGATGGGCCGAATGGACTGCGGCAGGGCTGCCCACGGAACAGGGAAATGATCAGGAATAAGCTCGTCCTTTACGCTTTCCGGCTGATCATCGGCGGTCTCTTCATCTACGCCGGGGCCGTCAAGATCGCGGACCCCCTGGAGTTCGCTCGGGACATCCAGAACTACCGGATCCTGCCGCCGGCGGCCTGCCTCTTCATCGCCCTGGCCCTGCCCTGGTTCGAAGCGCTCGCAGGCGCGTTCCTCGTCGTCGGGATCTTCAAGCGGACGAGCGCCTGGCTCCTCTCGTTCCTCCTCGGCGGCTTCATTGTCCTCGTCATCATCACAATGGCGCGGGGATTGGACGTCGATTGCGGCTGTTTCGGCAGCCTCAGCCGGAAGGCGGACGGACGGCTCATCCTTGAGGACGCGCTCATGCTGTTCATGGCTCTCGAGGTCGCTTTATCCAGTCCCGGCCGCCGGACCCTATCCTGAAATCCGGCCCTTCCCCGAACTCCCGGGATCTCGGGGTGATGAAGGCCGCCCTGAAGCCCCCCGTAGCGGAGGGGGGGCCCGCCGTTCACGGCGGGGGGAACCGCCGGGACTGGTTCCACGGGGCCGGGGGGAGAAGGGCGGCCTTCATCGCAACCCCGAGATCCCGGGGGAACCTTGAAATTTGGCCCCCGAGAGAGTATATTTCCAAGGCTAAATTTCTAAGGAGTATTACGACCATGGTTAAAAAATATGTCTATTTCTTCGGCGCCGGCCGCGCGGAAGGCAATAAAGACATGAAGGGCATCCTGGGAGGCAAGGGCGCCAACCTGGCCGAGATGGCCGGGCTCGGGCTCCCCGTTCCTCCCGGATTCACCATTTCCACCGAGGTCTGCGACCTCTTCTACAAAAGCCGAAAGCGGATCCCCGAGGACGTCCGGAAGGAGGTCGGGAAGAACCTGGCCAGGCTGGAAAAGGTCCTCGGACAGAAGCTCGGCGACATCGAGAATCCCCTTCTCGTTTCCATCCGCTCCGGCGCCCGGGCTTCGATGCCGGGCATGATGGATACGATTCTCAACCTAGGCCTGAATGAAAAGACGGCCGCCGCTCTCGTCGCCAAGACGGGGAACTCCCGGTTCGTCTACGATTCTTACCGCCGATTCGTCCAGATGTATGGCGACGTCGTCCTCGGCCTCAGGCCGGTCAACAAGGACGATATCGACCCGTTCGAGGCCATCATCGAAGAAAAGAAACGCGAGAGGGGAATCCACCAGGACATCGACCTCACGGCCGACGACCTCCGGAACCTCGTGGCCCGCTTCAAGGCCGCCATCAAGAAGGAGACCGGACACGAATTCCCCGAAGACCCCATGAAACAGCTCTGGGGTGCCGTGGGGTCCGTTTTCGGCTCCTGGATGAACGATCGAGCCATCGCCTACCGCAAGATGTACGACATCCCCGAATCCTGGGGCACGGCCGTTAACGTCCAGACTATGGTCTTCGGCAACATGGGCGATGATTCCGGCACCGGCGTCGCTTTCACCCGCGACGCCGCCACCGGTGAAAACACCTTCTACGGCGAATACCTGATGAACGCCCAGGGCGAGGACGTCGTGGCCGGCACCCGGACCCCGCTCCAGATCGCGGAGCTGAAGAAAGACGACGCGAAGTCCCACGCCGAGCTGGAGAAGATCCGTCACATCCTCGAGACGCACTACACGGACATGATGGACATCGAGTTCACCATCCAACAGGGCAAGCTGTTCATGCTCCAGTGCCGGGTCGGGAAGCGCACCGCTTTCGCCGCCATTAAGATTGCTGTGGACATGGTCGACGAAAAGCTCATCGGCGAAAAAGAGGCGCTCGCCAGGATCGAGCCCGACCAGCTCAACCAGCTCCTCCGGCCGATCTTTGACCACGCCGAGAAGGACGCGGCGATCAAGGGCGGCCGGCTGCTCGCCAAGGGCTTGAACGCCGGCCCCGGCGCCGCCACGGGCCGCATCGTCTTCAACTCCGTCGACGCCGAAGCCTGGGCGAAGAGGGGCGAAAAGGTCATCCTGACCCGCATCGAGACCTCGCCCGAGGACATCAAGGGCATGAACGCGGCCGAAGGCATCCTGACGGCCCGGGGAGGGATGACCTCCCACGCGGCCCTGGTCGCCCGGCAGATGGGCAAGGTCTGCGTCGCCGGCTGCGGCGAGCTCGTCATGGATTACGGCAAGCATGTGATGACCGTCAAAGGCCGGACGCTCCGGGAAGGCGACTGGATCTCCATCGACGGGACGACCGGTCAGGTCATCGAGGGCAAGCTCAATACGAAGCCGTCGGAAGTCCTCCAGGTCCTGATCGGGAAGACCCTCGATCCCGCGAAGGCCCCCGTCTACCGGACCTTCGCCAAGGTCATGAAATGGGCGGACAAGTACCGGACCCTCAAGATCCGGACGAACGCCGACCAGCCCGACCAGTCGGCCAACGCCTTGGCCTTTGGGGCGGAGGGCATCGGCCTCTGCCGGACCGAGCACATGTTCTTCGGCGAGGGCAAGATCGGCCCGATGCGGGAGATGATCCTGGCCGACACGCTCGACCAGAGGAGGGCGGCGCTGGCCAAGCTGCTCCCGCTCCAGCGAAAGGACTTCCAGGGCATTTTCGAGGTCATGGCCGGCCGGCCGGTGACCATCCGGACGATCGACCCGCCTCTCCACGAGTTCCTCCCGCACGAGGAAAAGGAACAGCGCCAGGTCGCGGCCGAGATGGGCATTTCCTACGAGAAGGTCAGGGAGCGCGTCGAGTCGCTCCACGAGTTCAACCCGATGCTCGGCTTCCGCGGCTGCCGGCTGGGCATCATCTACCCCGAGATCACGGAGATGCAGGCCCGGGCCATCTTCGAGGCCGCCGCGGCGACCCGGAAGAAGAGAATCGAGGTCGAGCCTGAGGTCATGATCCCGCTCGTCGGGAACGTCAAGGAGCTCGCCGATCAGGAAAAGATCGTCCGGCAAACGGCCGAGGCCGTCATGAAGGAGCAGGGCGTCACGTTCAAGTACCTCGTCGGGACGATGATCGAGATCCCGCGCGGCGCCCTCACCGCCGACGAGATCGCGGCCGTGGCCGAGTTCTTCAGTTTCGGGACGAACGACCTGACGCAGACAACCCTCGGCGTCAGCCGCGACGATGCCGCCCGCTTCCTCGTTCCCTACGTCGAGAAAGAGATCTACGCCAAGGACCCGTTCGAGGTCATCGACCGGGACGGTGTCGGCCAGCTCATGCGCATGGCCGTGGAGAAGGGGCGAAAGACCCGGCCCGCGATCAAGCTCGGCATCTGCGGCGAGCACGGCGGCGATCCGTCGAGCGTCGAATTTTGCCATCTCATCGGGCTGAACTACGTCAGCTGCTCGCCGTTCCGCGTGCCCATCGCGCGCCTCGCGGCGGCACGCGCGGCCCTGCTCAACGCGCCCAAGGCCGAACCGAAGAAGACCGCCGGGCCGAAGGCCAAGGCGGCGTCAAAGGCGAAGAAGCCCGCCCGCAAGCGCTAAGCCGCGGCGCGGAACGAAAGTTCAAGGGCGTTTCCTTCCTCCGGAGGTAGCGGATGCCCTTTTTTGGGGTCTTCTCTGAATTTCGGGGGCTCGTTACGTAGGCGCGGCGATGAAGGTCGCCCTTCTCCCCCCGACCCCCGGGAACCAGTCCCGGCGGTTCCCCCCGCCGTGAACGGCGGGCCCCCCCTCCGCTACGGGGGGCTTCAGGGCGACCTTCATCGCCCCGGGCCTCCGCAACAAACCGCCCAGACCTGGATAAGAAGTTTTTTTGCGAACGCTCACCCTCTCCAGAGCCCCCAAGGACTGTTCCGTGCGGGCGTCCCGCGGACCGGGACCCGCGTTATTCGGTGTCCAACCCGCGCTTGCGCAGAAGCGGCTCGATCCCCGGCTCCTTTCCGCGAAAACGCACATACTGCGTCATGGGGTCTTCGGTCCCGAACGGCTCCAGGATGTTCTTCCGGAAGGACAGGGCCGTCTCTCGGTCGAAGATCCCCTTCTCCTTGAAGGCCTCGAAGGCGTCGCAGTCGAGGACCTCCGCCCAGATGTAGACGTAGTAGCCGGCCGAATAGCCGCCGCTGAAGATGTGGCTGAAATAGGGGCTCCGGTAGCGCGGCACGATCTCCGGGATGAGTCCGATGCCAGCCATGGCGTCGCTCTCGAACTTCCGGACGTCGATCCCGGTCGCGTCCGGCAGGGTGTGCCAGGCCATGTCCAGGATGGAGGCCGCCAGGTACTCCGCCGTGACGAACCCCTGGTTGAACAGGCTGCTCTTCTCGAGCTTCTCCACGAGCTCCGCGGGGATGACCTCGCCGGTCTTGTAGTGCTTGGCGTAAACCGCCAGGAGCTCCGGCGTGAACGCCCAGTGCTCCATGATCTGCGAGGGGAGCTCCACCGAATCCCGGGCCACGGTGCGGTCGCGGAAGCGCCCGCGGGAGAACAGCGTGGAGAGGGAGTGGCCGAATTCGTGGAAGAATGTCTCCACCTCGTCGGCGGACAGCAGGGAAGGCTCGTCGGCCGTGGGGCGGGTGAAATTGCAGACGATCGTGGCCACGGGGGGGACCCGTTGGCCGTTCTCGACGAAGGAGCGCCGGAACGCGCCCGACCAAGCGCCGCCCCGCTTGCTCTCACGGGGATGGAAGTCCAAGTAAAGGATGCCGAGATGGCTCCCGTCGGCTTCCTTGACCTCGAAGGCCTGGACCTCGGGATTGTAGCGGGGGAGGTCGGTCCGCTCTGTGAAGGTCAGGCCGTAGAGCTTGCCGCACAGGGCGAAGATGCCCCCGCGGACGTTATCCAGCTTGAAGTAGGGCCGGAGAGCGGAATCGTCGAGGGCGTACTTCTCCTGCCGCAGCTTCTCGGCGGCGTTCCACCAGTCCCAGGAGGCGAGCTTGAACCCGCCGCCCCGGCGGTCGATGAGGGCCTGGAGCTCGGCAGCCTCCTTTTTGGATTTGACCAGCGTCGGCTCCCAGAGACGCTTCAGGAAGGCGTTCACCCGTTCCGGGGTCTTGGCCATGTTCTCTTCGAGGATGAACGCGGCGTGGCCGGCATAACCCAGGAGTCGGGCCTTTTCCTGGCGAAGGATGGCGATCTTCCGGACGTTCTCCTTGTTGTCGCGCTCATCGCCGTTGTCGCCCTTCATGAAATACGCCCGGTGGAGCTTCTCCCGGAGGTCCCGTTTTTCGGAATACTGGAGGAAGGGGGTCATGCTGGGGACTTGAATGGTGAAGACCCATTTCCCTTCGAGGCCGGCCTGTTTGGCCGTTTCCGCGGCCATGGCGACGACGGAGGGCGGGAGCCCGGCCAGGTCGGCGGGGTTCTCGATCACGAGCTTGAAGCCGTTTGTCTCGGCCAGGACGTTGTCCCCGAACTTCACGCTCAGAAGGGAGAGGTCCTGATTGATCTCCCGAAGCCGGGCCTTGCTCTTTGCGTCGAGCAGGGCGCCACCGCGGACGAACCCGCGGAAAGCGTTCTCCAGGAGGAAGAGTTCCTCCCGGTCGAGCTTCAACGCGGCGCGGCCGTCGTAAACGGCCTTGACCCGGAGGAAGAGCTTCTCGTTGAGGCCGATGTCGTCCCTGTGGGCGGCCAGCATGGGCGCCGTCTTCCGGGCCAGGGCCTGGAGCTCCTTGTTCGTGTCTGCGCCCTGGAGGGCGCCGAAGACGGCCGCAACTTGCGAGAGGAGGATCCCGCCGTGGTCGAGCGCGGCGATCGTGTTCGCGAAGGTGGGCGGCTCGGGGTTGTCGACGATGGCCGCGACCTCGGCCTGCTCGCGCCGGATGCCTTCCTCGATGGCCGGAAGGAAATGCTCGTTCCTGATGCGGTCGAAGGGCGGGACGTCGAAGGGCGTCCCGTAGGGTTTGAAGAAGGGGTTGTCGGACTCGGCGGGCGGGGCCGCGGGAAGGGGGGATATCGCGGACGCGATGCCCCAACAAAGAAGGAAAAGGACGACGAATCTTTTATTCATGACCGCGCATACCTCCTTGAAAGGATCGGGAAGGGCCTATTATACACAAGAAAAATATCTCCTGCCAAATAATGCGAATCGTATTGTATTAATAGCGCTATGACGAAACGTAATAACGTAATATAGAGTCCGACCTGAGCCTGGCCATCCTGGGGCTCCTCTCGATCTAGCCCCTGTCGGGATACGGCCTGCGCAAGGTCTTCCTGACGACGGCCATGGGATATTTCAGCGCGAGCCCGGGAGCCATCTACCCGGCCCTCCGGAAGCTTGAGGAGGCGGGCCTCGTCAAGGGGACCGTCGAGAACGCGAGCACGCTCAGGCCCCGTCTGGGCCATGCTCAAGGCTTCGGTCCCCATCGCGGCCGCGTACCGACTTCTCGCCGGCTGATCCCCCCTCCGCGCGAAAGGCCCCGTCCGGCGCGGGGCCCTGCGGTTTACCCCGTCCGGGATTTTTGATATGGTTGTGGTCCGATGACCGAGATCCTGGATATTTTCAAGCTCCTCCTGAAGAAAAGGTTCCCATTCAAGTTCGTCTACAGCAATGAGTACTGGCTGCTCGATCCCGGACATCACATCTTCCCCATCCGGAAGTACCGGCTGATCTACGAGCGGCTCCTGGCCATGGGAGCGAAAAAAGAGAATTTTCTGAAGCCCGAACCCGCGTCTGAGGAGGACATCCTCCGGGTCCACGGCGCCAAGTACCTCAGAAAGCTGAAGACGGGGACGCTTTCCTCAACAGAAGCCCAGGCGCTGGAGCTCCCCTACTCGCAGGCCCTTGTCAAGTTCGCCCTCCTCACCGTGGGCGGGACGGCCCTCACGGCCTCGGAGGCCCTGAAGGACGGCCTGGCGGTCCACATCGGAGGCGGGTTCCATCATGCCTTTCCCGATCACGGGGAGGGTTTCTGCGTCCTGAACGATGTGGCCGTGGCGGTGGAAAAGCTCAGGGCGGATGGCAAGATCCGGAAGGCCATGATCGTCGACTGTGATCTCCACCAGGGAAACGGAACGGCGGTCATCTTTTCCAGGAAGGACCATGTCTTCACCTTCTCCATCCACCAGATGGACATCTATCCCGCCGAAAAGGCCGCGAGCACCCTGGATGTGGGGCTTTGGTCCGGAGACGGAGACGAGGCCTACCTTACCAGAATGAGGGCCCACTTCCCGCGACTCTATCGCGAGTTCCGCCCCGACCTGGTGATCTACCTGGCGGGGGCCGACCCCTACGGCAAGGACCAGTTGGGCGGCCTCGACCTGACGCTGGACGGTCTGAAGGAGAGGGACAGGGTCGTCATCGCGGAAGCCCGGAAACTCAGGATCCCGGTCGCCGTCGTGTTGGCCGGCGGCTACGCGGCGGAAATCGAGGACATCATTGCCATCCACATCAATACGATCAGGGTCGCGCAGAGGGCGTAGATACCCAAAATTGCTGATAGAACGTGAGTCGGAATTCCGGGACATGAACTAATTCTCTGGAATTGGTATCGTGTCCCTTGAATTCCGGGTATCACAAGAAGTCGGCGTCATCGCTTGAGAAGCAAGAATCCTATCGGCAATATTGGGTAGAAAACGATCTCGGCGGCACCCATCTAATCTTGTAGAAAGACGTGGGCGTAGACCTTGGCGTCGCCGATCATGTTGTCGATGACGCAGTATTCGTTCGGCTGGTGGGCGGTATCGTCGACCTTCGACCAGCAGGCGGCCTCGAACCCCTTGCGGCGGAACAGGGCGGCCACGGTCCCTCCACCGATCCCCGAGGCCGTGGCTTCCTTCCGGTAGACTTCCTTGATGGCTTTCTGCAGGGCCGCGACGACGGCGGCCCGGGCCGGGGTCGGCGGCGCCGCGGGGGCGTTCTGCTCCTCCTGGATCGTGATCTTCACGTTTTGCTTCCGCTCGACCGCGTCGGCGATCTCCCGGATCTTCTTCTGGACAACGGCCACGTCATAACCCGGCAGGATGCGGCTGTCCACATAGAAGACGTCCTCCCCCGGGATGGTGTTGATGTTCGGGACGTTGGCTTCTTTTTTCGTGGGCTCGAAGGTGGAGATGGGAGGATCGAAGAGGCCGTCTTTGGCGTTGAAGGTCCCGTGGAGCTTGTCGAGCTCCGTGATCATGTAGGCGGCGGCCTTGAAGCTGTTGACACCCTTCTCCGGTGTGGAGGCATGAGCCTGTTTGCCCAAGGTCTTGATCTTCAGCCAGAGGATGCTTTTCTCAGCGACCTCGATCAGGGTCCCGGTCTCGTTTCCGGCGTCGGGGACGATGATCAGGTCCTGTTTCCGGAAGGCGTCGGTTTGCTTGAGGACGTAATCGATACCCTTCCTGCTCCCCGTTTCCTCGTCGGCGACAAGGGCGACGCCGATGTCATAGGACGGCATCTGTCCCTCTTCCCGGAAGGCCTTGATGGCGAAGAGCGAGGCCACCATGTCCTGCTGGTTGTCCTCGGCGCCCCGTCCGTAGACCCGGCCCTTCTCGATCCAGGCCTTGAACGGATCGCCGCGCCACAGGGACAGCTCTCCGGGAGGAACGATGTCCGTGTGGGTCATTATCCAGATCGTCTTGGATGGGGCCTTTCCCTTGTAGAAAGCCAGAATATTGGGACGGAAGCCGTCCGGGCAGTCCAAATCGGGGGCCTTGATCAGCCGAACGTCCGTGAAGCCGTTCTGTTCCAAGTACCTTATCAGGAACTCGGCCTTTCTGCCCTCTCCTTCCCCTCCGCTTGCCGGTGCGATGGCGGGCAGGGAGCAGAGCTTGACCTGCATGTCGATCATGTCGTTGCGATAGGAATCGATGCGCTTGCTGATCTTGGCGAAGATCTCGGGGTTGACCATAAAGGTTCTCCTTGCCCGAGGATAATACCCTTTTCTAGAGGAGAAAGCAACATCAAAACATCATGTCGGCACACAGTTCTTCCGGCACGAGAGTGTCCTGTTTTGACCGGCGACATATAGCCTGGTTCCTTGACTTTTAATATTTCGAACGATACATTTAGTCCAGATGCGAATTGGTGTTGATGTCCGTCCCTTTCTCAGCCGCGAGACCGGCGTCGGGACGTATCTGAAGAACCTCCTCTTCCAGCTCGCCCGGATCGATGGGGCCAACGAATATTGCCTGTTCAGTTCCTCCTGGAAGGAGCGCTTTCCTGTCGAAAAGGTCCCCCCGTTCGCCAGGTCCAGGTTCAGGGACCTCCGCATCCCCGTGCGGGCCATGAACTTCCTCTGGTACCGTCTGGGCCGGCCGTCCCTCGATTCCTTCTTCGGAACGAAACTGGACCTGACCCACTCGCCGACGCCGCTGGCCCTGCCGACCGCAGGCGGGAAGATCGTCACCGTTTACGACCTTTTTTTCCTTGACTACCCCAGGAAGGCCGACAAGCAGGCGAGGGACGTGTTCTCTAAGAAGGCCGGAGAATCGCTGGAAAACGCCGACGGCATCCTGACGATCTCCGAGTTCACGCGGCGAGCCGTCCTGGAACGCTTCTCGCTTGACGAGGCCAAGATCAAGGTCACCCCGTTGGGCCTCAACCCGCTCTTCCTCGAAGACGTTCCGACCCAGGTCCTCGAAGCGACCCGGCGTAAATACGCCCTGCCCGAAAGGTTTCTCCTTTTCGTGGGGGCTGTCGAGTTCAGGAAAAACCTGGGGACTCTCGTCGAAGCCCTGGCCATGGTGCATGATGCCGGAGAGAAGGTCGCCCTCGTCGTGGCCGGCCGCAAAGGCGAAGATTCCGCCAACCTCGATGAGGCCGTCGCGAGGCTCAGGCTCGGGGACTGGGTCAAGCGCCTTGGCTATCTTCCCGACCCCGAGGTCCGGGACCTCTACCGGCTGGCCCACCTCTTCGTTTTTCCCTCCCTCTGCGAAGGCTTCGGCCTTCCCCTCCTCGAGGCCATGGCCTGCGGCCTGCCTGCCGCCGTCTCCCGGGCGGGAGCCCTTCCCGAGGTCGGGGGAGAAGCGGCCGCTTACTTCGATCCCATCGATCCAAATAAGATCGCCGGCGTCCTCCTGGGACTCCTCCGAGACGCCGGCAAGAGACGGGAGCTTGGCGAAGAGGGGAAGCGGAGGTCCGCCCTCTTCAGCTGGGACGTGACCGCTCGCGAGACGCTGGCGTTCTATGAGAAGGTCGCCGGGGCCCGATGAAGACCGTCCTCTTCGTTTCGCACTCTTCCGAGTTGAACGGCGCCGAGCGGATGCTTCTGGACGTCCTTCGCGGCCTGGACCGAGGGAAGTTCAGGCCCCTTCTCGCCCTCCCCCGGAAGGGACCCCTCCAGCGGGAGACGGAGGAGGCCGGGATCTCGACCCGGGTCCTGCCCATGAAGTGGTCGCTGACCGAGAGATCCAAGGCCTGGAAACAGCCCTTGACCCGGGCATGGAATTTTCCGGGCGTCATCCGCATGGCCCGGCTCATCCGGAACGAGGCCGTCGATCTGGTCGTGACGAATACTTCGGCCATATGGACCGGGGCTTTCGCCGCCCGCCGGGCGGGCGTGCCGCACGTCTGGTTCGTCCACGAGATCCTCGACGGCGAGGACCCGCTCCTGTCGTATATCCTCGGGCGAAAGGCCCTCGTCCGCCGCATGGACAAACTCGCGGTCCGGATCGTCGCCAACTCCGGGGCCTCGGCCCGGGCGTTTGGAGGAACGGGGAAGGCCGTCGTCATCGGCAACGGGATCGACACCGGTCGAAGATCGATGCCGGACCTTGCGGCCCTAAGGGTCTCCCTGGGGCTTGACGAGGGCGTCCCGGTCCTCGGCATCATCGGCAAGATCTATCCCGGGAAGGGGCAAAAAGAAACGGTCCTGGCTTTGGATCTCCTCAAGCGACGCCGGCCGGACGTCCGCCTCCTCATCGTCGGCGAGGTCAAGGACGGACGCTTTGCCGGGGAAGTCCGGGAGACGGTGCGGCGCCTGGGGCTGGAAAAGAACGTCATTTTCTCAGGGTTCCGGGAAGACCTTTCGGGGATCCTGGCGCTGCTCGATGTCCTCATCGTGGCGTCGACCGTGGACTCGTTGGGCCGTGTGGGCCTCGAGGCTATGGCCTCCGGAACGCCGGTCGTAGCCGTCGCGGCCGGCGGCCTGCCGGAGGTCGTCATCGACGGCCGGACGGGTGTTCTCGTCGGATCCGCCGACCCCGCCCGGATCGCGGAAGGGGCGGCCCGCGTCGTGGATGACCCGGTGCTCGCCCGTGCCATCGCGGAGGGCGGCCGAAGGTTCGTCGAACAGAATTTCTCGCTTAAGGGCCAGCTGCGGAAGATCGAGCGGGTCCTGGAGGATTGCCTTGAGAGCTGAGGCCGGGAATTCCCCGCTCCTTTCGATTCTCCTTGTGAACTATAACGACGGCGTCCACTTGCCGGAGTGCCTGTCTTCGATCGAGGCGAACGCCCGGGCCATCGACCACGAGGTCATCGTCGTCGACAACGCCTCGACGGACGGGAGTCCGGAGCTCATCGCGGAGCGGTTTCCCCGGACCCGGCTCCTCCGGAATTCCTTGAACGATGGATTCGGCCGGGCCAACAATCGGGCCGTCGGGGAGGCGCGGGGCAAATTCATCCTCTTTCTGAATACGGACGTCGTCCTCCATCCCGAGGCGCTCGATCTTCTCCTGAAGGAGATGGAGGCCGACCCTTTGACCGGGATCGCCGGGCCCGCCCTCCTCAACCCGGGGGGGGCGTTCCAGGTCTCTTTCGGGGGCCGCGTGGGCTTTTTCACCGAGGCGTTCAAGAAAATCTTTCTTAACCGGGCGATCCGGCGCTCACTCAGGAAGGGCGGCGGAAGGCGGGAGGTCGGATGGGTGAGCGGCGCCTTCCTTCTGGCGCGGAGGAAAGCCCTCCTGGACTCGGGCTTGTTCGACGAAAACTTCTTCCTCTATTTTGAGGACATCGATTTGTGCCGGAGGGTCGTCGAGAAGGGTTGGAAGGTCGTCTTCCTGCCCGGAGCCGTCTCATTTCATTGGGGGGAGGCGACGACCGCCGTCAGGCGATTAAGGAGCCGCCTGGAATATCGAAAGAGCCAGCTCCTCTTTTACCGCAAACACAATTCCCGCGTTTCCCTGGTCCTCCTCAGGCTCTACCTGAAGCTCGATTTCGCCGCGCTTTCCTTGAGCGGGGCTTTCCGGAAAGAACCGGGGGACTTGCGCCGGGAATATCGGGACCTCCTCGCGGCCCCGGCACGGAACGAACATGGGTAGGATCAAGGTCCTGGAAATGATCGACCGGCCCTTCCTGGGCGGAGGGCAGATCGCCCTTCTCTCCCTGGCCAAGGGCCTCGACAAGGAAAAGTTCGAAGTCCTGGCCGCATCAGGGGGGGGAGGCCCCCTTGCGGATGAGCTCGGGAAGCTTGGCGTTCCGCACATCCCCATCGATGTCCGGAAGTCGTCGGGTCCCGGGGCCGCAGGCAGGATCGCCGCGGCGCTCGGAGGGCTGGGTGTCGACATCCTCCACACCCATGGCGGGGTCGCCGGTCTTTACGGCCGCCTGGCCGCAAAAAAGGCCGGTATTCCGGCGGTCGTCCATACGCTCCACGGCATCCATTATCATCATTACCGGAACCCCCTGCTGAAATGGGCGTCTATCGTCCTGGAGCGCCGGCTTTCCCGGTCCACGGACGCCGTCATCTTCGTCTCCCAGGCGGACCTGCAGAAGGGGATGAACCTGAGGCTGGCGCCGGCCGGAAAGGCCCGGCTGATCCGGAACGGCATCGATCCGGCCGGCATGATCCCGGGCTTCGACCGCGCGGCCAAGAAAATCGGGCTCGGATCGGCGGGGAGACCTCTTGTCGTCGCGGTTTCGCGCCTCCACAGGCAAAAGGGATTGAGGTATCTCCTCCGGGCGGTTCCGCTCATCCGCGAGGAGGTCCCGGCCGTGAAGCTCGTCGTGGCCGGCGGGGGGACCCTGGAATCGAGACTGGCTTCCGAGGTGAGGAGGCTCCGGATCGGGGAGAGCGTCGCGCTCCTCGGCGAAAGGAAGGACGCCCGCGAAGTGATGGCCGCCGCCGACGTCTTCGTCCTGCCTTCGCTTTGGGAGGGCCTGCCCTATGTCCTCGTCGAGGCCGCGGCGCTCGGCAAGCCCATCGTCGCGACCGATATCGACGGGGTGCGGGAGGTCGTCCGGAGCGGCGAGACGGGGGTCCTCGTCCCGCCCCGCGACCCCGGACAGCTGGCCGCGGCCCTTATCCTGCTTCTTAGGGACCGGGACCTGGCCGGCAAGCTGGGCGAGCGGGCGAGGCGGGACATCCCGCCCGTCTTCTCCTTGGAGCGCATGGTCCGCGAGACCGAAGCCCTCTACCTGGATGTCTTCCGGAATGCCGGTTGAGCCGCGACTCCTGTTTAAGATATAATCATGGCCGATGGAAAATATGAAAGTCGCCCTTGTCCATGACTGGCTGACCGGGCAGAGAGGCGGTGAAAAGGTCCTGGAAGTCCTGGCCGAAGTCTTCCCCAAGGCTCCGATCTATACCCTCTTCCACTTCAAGGGCAGCCAGCGCGAGGACATCGAGAGGCGCGTCATCCGGACGAGTTTCCTCCAGGGCATGCCATTCCTCAGGAATAAGTACCGCTTCTATCTTCCTCTCTTTCCCATGGCCGTGGAAATGTTCGACCTCCAGGCTTATGACCTCGTCGTTTCCACCTCCCATTGCGTGGCGAAAGGTGTCATCCCGCGTCCGGACGCTCTCCACGTTTGCTACATCCATTCTCCCATGCGTTATGCCTGGAACCTGTATTTCTCTTATTTTTTGCCGGCCCGGCTTTCCCCCTTCTCCCGGTTCGTCATCCCGCCCGTCGTCCACGGCCTTCGGACATGGGACGCCGCGAGCTCGGCCCGTGTCGACCATTTCGTCGCCAATTCGGCCAACGTCGCCCGCAGGGTCGAGCGATATTATCGGCGGAAGGCCGACGTCATCCATCCGCCGGCGGACACGGACTTCTTTACACCGGACGAGTCCGCGCCGACAGGCGATTACTTTCTGATCGTCTCGGCGCTCGTCCCTTACAAGCGGATCGACCTGGCCGTCGAGGCGTTCAACGGGACGGGCGCTCCCCTGAAGATCGTCGGCGCCGGCCCTGAATACAAGGCCCTCAAGAGGCGCGCCCGGCCGAACATCGAATTCCAAGGTTCGGTGGGCTCCGAGGACCTCCGGCGTCTCTACCGGGGGGCGAAAGCATTCATCGTGCCCGGCGAGGAGGATTTCGGCATCGCCGCCATCGAAGCCCAGGCGTGCGGGACGCCTGTTATCGCCTACGATAGGGGAGGCTCCCGGGAGGCCGTCGTCCCGGGAAAGACCGGCCTTCTTTTCGAGGAACCTTCGGCCGCAGGCCTCTTGGGCGCCCTTGACAAATTCCGGGCCTTCGAATGTAATAGGGCCGCCGCAAGGTCGAATGCCATGGGTTTTTCCCGGAAGAATTTCAAGGAACGGATCTCCGCCTACCTCGGGCAAAAATGGACCGAGCATGGGGGCCCGGCATGATGGCGGAAAAACGGCTCAGGCTCATGGGGCTCTTCATCCTGAGCGACAGCCTGGCGATCCTCGTTTCCTATTTCTATTCCTATCTCTTCCGTTTCTACGCCTATATCGTCCCGGTCGATCCGGCCCGGGGGATCCCTCCTCTTCGGTCCTATATCGCCGTCTTTCCCCTATTCCTGGCCGTCCATCTCGGCGTCTTCTATCTCCAGGGGTTCTACAAGAGCAAGCTCCGCCGAGCCAGGATCGACGACTTCCTCTACGTCACCCTCAACGCCTTTTTAACCATCCTCGTCTCGTTTTCCATCCTGAACTACCTCTACAATTACAGCCAGGGGCAGGCGCCCATCTACCGGATGACCTTTAAGCTCTCGCACGGCTTCCTGGCCGTCTATTTCGTGAGTGTCATCTTCGTGATCTTGATCTTCCGGAACCAGATCTATTTCTTCATGAAAAGGCGCTACTCCCGGGGCCTGTACCTGACCAATGTCGTCATCGTCGGGGCGGGCGAAATGGGGAAGATGATCGCCCAGAAGCTTCAAACTTTCAAAGACCTCGGCTTCCGGGTCAAGGGCTTTCTGGATGATGAGAGGAGAGCGGGGGAGACGATCGATGTTGACGGCGGCGTCAAGGTCCTCGGCCCGCTGGCTGAGCTCGGCGCCGTGATTGAGGAATACGGCATTTCCGAGGTTTACGTGGCCCTGGACTTCGAGCGCTATTCCAAGATCCTCGAAACGTTCCAGGTCGTGACCAAGTATCCCGTCAATGTCCGGCTCGTCCCGGACCTGTTCCAGCTCCTGACCCTCAGGGCGAACATCCAGGACCTCGACGGATTCCCCGTGATCACGATCGACGACGTTCCCCTCAAGGGGGGCCGGCAGCTCGTCAAGAGGGCGACCGACACCGTCGTTTCGGCCCTGCTCCTCATCCTGTTGTCCCCGGTGATGCTCATCGTCGCCCTCCTCATCAAGCTCACTTCGAGGGGGCCGGTCTTCTACCACCAGGAGCGCGTCGGGTTGGACGGTCGGAGCTTTGTCATCCACAAGTTCCGGACCATGGTCTGCGACGCCGAAAAGGAGTCGGGCCCGGTGATGTCCGAACGCGACGATCCGCGCATCACGAGGCTCGGCAGGTTCCTCAGGAAATACAGCATCGACGAGGTTCCTCAGCTCGTCAATGTCCTCCTGGGCCATATGAGCCTGATCGGGCCGCGCCCCGAGAGGCCGTCCTTCGTCCTGGACTTCCGGGAGAAGATCCCGAAATA
>Ga0315288_10000557_pt1 | contig 46869 bp, 35 predicted proteins | sample YL17G11_20_MG_FD_203454 | JGI IMG/M metagenome (GOLD analysis project Ga0315288, IMG submission 203454) | Sediment microbial communities from Yellowstone Lake, YNP, Wyoming, USA - YL17G11_20 | ecosystem: Environmental > Aquatic > Freshwater > Lake > Sediment | place: USA: Wyoming | collected... | reverse complement strand
CGACGAACAGCTTCAGACTTGCATACGATATGAACGACATCATCACGTTCGTTGTAACAAACCCGTGGTCGTTTAATTTGAAAAAGCTGCACACCATCTTCTACAACGAGACGCGGCTGAATATCTTCAAGTCGTACGAGGCGAATAGCATAATCCATCTTGTCGGGCGTACAGATATAGGCTCAACGTACGAGATCATTCTATGCCCCAGCATCATGTACAATTGGATGCAGTGGAAGAGCGAGAACAGAGGGTGTGGCACAGACAAGATGATGAGCTCTATGAAGCGAGCGATCAAAGCGCAAAGAGCTGTCGATCAGACGGAGCCGGTTGTCTAAATGGATGTGTTAGCTCTGAAAATATTATCCGCTAGTCTAATATAGACATAGACTATGACGAACTATCAGCGCTACAAACATAACGCATCGGATAATCCGGATACTTTGCCGGAGCAGTTCACAGACTATATGAGAGGCACAGACACCAGATTCTGCGAGATCAGCGAGATCTATCTTAAGGATCTGACTCTGTGTGATTTGAAGTATCTGCACCCGCGGGATCTGATAAATATCGTACCGGAGAATCAGTACAACCATAAGCTGCTGATGTCTATCATGGTCCGGCGGTATCTGTTTAGGGATGCAGATCTGTGTACCGACAGTTCGTCTGAAGTTTGTGATACAAGTTCGTCACAAACAAAATCACAAGATACGATATGCACAGACGCCGGGTCTGAGCACAAGAGCAAGCACAAACGCAAGCACAAACACAGACACCGCAAGTCAAAGCACCACAAGTAGTCTCACGATCTAAAATACGCGTACAACGTCTTCGTGACAAATGCGTCCCACGACGGATCTAGGTCGTATGTTATAACATTCCCATTGTAGTCTATGTACGATCGGATACCGTTTTCGTACAGCGATATTTCGATCAGCTTCCGTTGGCCTATCTGAAAAAAACGCCACCGCCATTCTGCAACGTTTGGCGGGGTCGGTGAAAGGCGAGTACTTGACGCGGCTTTTGGTATGGATTCTTCGATATCTTTGATATTCAAGATCTTGTATGTTTCGCATGTTTCGTTCGGATTATCTGTTTCAACATTAGCCGATCTATTGTGTCTGACGAATATCGGCTTCGGTTTACCATCATCGGAATCGCACACTATCGTTATCGTATCGACATCCATATCGTCGATGCTGTCTTTGTCTATCTCTATGTTTCTGTCTAGAGAAGGTTCAACCATCTGTATATTTTCGTCAGACGAGAAAAGAGCCAGACCGGTCACACTAAAAAAATAAAATCCGCTATTCGTATTATAAGATCGAGATGCAGCATGACGGATTGGTTAGTGCGCAGATCAGGAATACTATGGATAGTGCGGATCAGTTAAATTATTGGAGATCGTCTAGCATCCCTTCTGTAAATTCCGGTAGTTTGAGTAATCAGCAGATCAAAGACAAACTAGACTCTATTTTATCGAACACAACAGTCAAACGGGCATGTTGTTTGGGCGGTTCCGATCCAGACGATCCGACACGATATAAGGTCAATGTTCGCATACCTATCCCGGCCGGTTACACATCAGACGAACAGCGCAACGTACAGTACGGTTTTATAGACAAGCAGGTCAAGGTACCGAAGAGTATGTGCAGCTCTGTCAAGAGCTCAGACGGATCGGCTAGCGCGTATATCAAACCGCCGAACAACGACAGCGCGTCTTATTTCAAATGCGACGATTTTTATAACGTGTACTGCCCAAATATGTTGGCGTCTTTTATCGCAGACTCAAGATCTAGCAATCCTAACGCCCTGTTGAATTCGCCCGATTTCGCGGGTTTTTATAAAAAAGAATGCGCTTGCTTCAGCCTCACACAACCTTTGCCGCCCGGCACTAACCTGTCTACGCTCTGTATGAACTTCCCGCAATGCAACACAATCAACGGCAACAACGGTGTAGCATATGTCGATTTGGAATCGCGCAAACCATGCCCGAACTCTGTTAATATATGCACACAGATCGCAAATCTCGGGGGAGCCGGAGCGGGGCGCGATATTAATGTTCAGACGTACATGCGGAACGAATGTGGCAATCAGGGCAGTGGTGCGACTAGTACAGCGGGCCGAACCGGCGGTACAGCCGGCTCTGTCGGTAGTTCTACACTATCAGCCGGATCGGCAGCCGGTACCGCAGCCGGTCTAACTCAACCGCCTACACCGCCTAGCGTGCCTAGTGTGCCAGGTATGCCCGTTACACCTGCCACTACACCACCACGCGCACCACCTTCAACGCCTAGCACACCAGATACTACACCGCCTACTACACCGCCTACTACACCGCCTACTACACCGCCTACTACACCACCTACTACACCAGGCGGTACGTCAGGCGGTACGTCAGGCGGTACGTCAGGCGGTACGTCAGGCGGTACGTTAGGCGGTACGTCAGGAGGCACAGCAGAGTCTACTAGTGAGGCGACGGGCTTCCAGGCTCTGATTTCAAATGCCTCAACACCGCAGGGCATGATGTTATGGGGGGCGATATTGTTAGGCGTTCTATTTTTAATCTGCATCATAATAATCGGCATAGTGTCTATGGCGTCGGGCGGCGAATCGTCGAATAATGCGCCAAATGAAGAGGACTAGGAATAGGTTCGCAAAAATATAATTCGCAAAATTTATATGACGGGCTAGTTTATATAAATCGAGTATAATTCATGCATTCGGTCAAGTATCCTAACATATCTGCCGACCCGATTATAGGATTCACTGCATTGATATTAATTTTGTTATGCTTGTTCGTCGTGGCCGGCATCCGGATCGGCGATCTATTCGTAGCGGACGGATTTGCGCGCATATATAACGAGCAGCCGTGGATCGTGTACCTCGCCATAGCTATAACGCTGTACTCTACGCTGAGTATGTACAAAATGTACAGAAGGGTAGAAGGGTTTGCGGATCCTAGTTCTGGTTCTAGTTCTAGTTCTAGACAGGCTAATTCTAATGCGTCTAATGCAAATGCATCTAATGCAAATGCATCTAATGCAAATGCATCTAATGCAAATGCATCAAATCAGAGCCCGACATCTAACACAAATAGCGGCCCTCTATTGATGTCGTTCGATAATTTCTTCACGAATCACCTATCACCTGTAGCATCAGCTGTCTCAGAGCGTACGCATATGGTGCTGCGGACAAAGATAGAAGGCGCGTACTACTACCTCGTCATCAGATCGGACGACGATCAGAATATTCAGACTCAAGTGCCGCGAAATACTTTCCGCAAAGAAATAATGTGCAGGCAGTGCAAGGTCGGCGAGAAGTACGTCAGACCTGTGCTTATTAGAGAAGACGTGCTGAATACGATGTACGCTAGTTTTTTGTCTAGCATCAGAGAAAAATATAACGAGATCCAAGTGAATGCGGCTAAATCGAAAGCCCTGAACGCGGTTAGCGCTCTACGCGTATCGAATAGCACAAACGGTTCGAATAGCGTACATTCAGACGCCGCTAGCTTCGCCATGCCATCTATCCATCTGAAGAGCCCGACAGATGAATCCGGATCTGAAAGTTTCGACGGGACGATAGGCGGGATCATACATAATCAGCAAAATGTAGAGCGGTTTGAATCTGAAGAATCAAATTCGAATCGGTCAAATAAATCAGAAGCTGTAGAGAAGCCGATCAAATACTACCCGTCTTTTATACACCATCTGAATATAGCTATCCAGCCAAAAGCCGGCTCTCTGTTCGGTTCAGACATGAGTAATACGGCGGAGGACATGACCAAACCAAAAACGCCTGCGTACGTAATAACTGGCGTCACGTCTGAACAGGCTTTGGATTTGGCGAGTCAGCCATCTTTACCCGCGTCTATTTTGACGGCGACGCAAGCTTTCTCTAAAGTGCTACCAGTCGAAACGGAAGACGATCGGATCTTTGTCTGCGCATCACAGCCCAGTAATAAGTTTCTGCTGTCGGATGCCGGCAACGCAATATACGCCGAGTCTTATGCCCCGCTGTTAGATAGTAGTTCTAGTTCTAGTTCAAGTTCAGAGAGCAGTTCTAGTTCGGAGAGCTCTAGCAGTTCTAGTGGACAAAAAACAGAGCTGCCGATCATCACATCTGCGTTGAACTACAAAAAATTGGGATCTGTTTCGAATCTGTACTTTTACAACGAAACCGATCACAAGAAGTACTACATGGCGAAGTTGAACGGGTTCAAGCATCGTACGAAGAACAGTACGACAGGATCAGCGGAAGAAGAGAATTCCAAAACGCCGCGCATGTTTCCTGTCGGCATGGTTCAGGCAGATTATATCAAGCCGCCTATCCACGATTCGACGAAACCAGACTATTCGCTCGGCTCGAAGATAGAGTTCGAAGTGCTGATGGTGAAGTTAGATAAGCTCACCTGAGCGGAAGATCAAATAGAATTGTTTGACTTTTTTCATTCGCGTATAATATTTTCAGCATCAAATATTATAAGCAAGTTGATGGGCAGTTCTCAGTCGACGGCCGTATCCAAAAATATTAACGACCAGCTCGTTGTGAATAAGAACGTTATGAACTTTATGAACGAACAGATCAGCGAAACGATGATCAAGTCGTCTATTAAAAATTCCGCCCAGTGTGCCAGCATTGTGACACAAGAACAGGGGATGGATGTATCGGGGTGTGCGGTTGAAGGCGATTTAAATATAGTTGGGAACGTAATGGAGCAGGTGGCTACGGTAAATTTTTCATGCATACAGGTGTCTGAAATAAAAAACGATGTAGCGCAAGAAGTCATGTCTGATATTATGGGCCAGATCCAGTCGAAGCTAGACACCAGATCCCAGAATATGATGGATGCGGCGGCCGAGTCGGCTGCTACGACCGGCGCGTTGAGTACGGGATCAGCAGATTCCGATTCGTCATCTACAAACGTGTTCAGACTGCGTAACATCAACGACAACACAACAAATATCCAGAACCTCGTCAAGAACTCCATCAACTCAGAGTTCAATGTTGAAGACTTACAATCGTGCATAAGCCAGACCCATCAATCACAACTGATAGCAGCTCGGAACTGTCGAGTGGGTGGCGATTTAAATTTTAGAGGAAACAAAATGTCCCAAGGTATTACATCTGCATCAGAATGCATGCAGTCGAAGAACACCGTGCAGAATATATTAAATTCAGCCGTATCTAAATTAGGCGCAATTATAGAGGCCGAAACGGTGAGTGAAGTCAAAGTAGAGCAGACGGCTAAATCTACATCTACTGCCACAGCATCGGGCCTACTAGACTCGTCGGCCGGCAGTACAGAGTCTTGCGGTGGTACGGCTCAGTTCTCTGTCATATCGTGCATCATTATTTGCGTACTGTGTGTTCTGTCTATAGCGGGCGGTTTCGCGTATTGGTACTTCAAGAAAGGCGGGAAGGCTAAGACAAAAGGCATGATACGAGGTGCGCGAGAGGGATACGGGCAGGGCAGATCACAGTATATGCAGGGCCTTGCGCAGACTTTTAGTCCACAATATCCATATTCACCGCCACCATATCAAGCCCCGCCGCCATATCAAGCCCCGCCGCCATATCAAGCCCCGCCGCCATATCAAGCCCCGCCACCGGGTCGAGCACCAGCACGAACACGGATGATGGAATCAGATTTGGGCGAAGATTAGACATAATTTAATACGTAATGCCGTACCTGACGATTTTCATGCATAACATTTTGATGTAGCGCATCAAAATTTAATAAAATGGCGTATAGTATATTGGATCGATGAGTGCCGTAGAAGAAGTAACAACGGTCGCGGCGGATTTTATGTATCTTGTCGTACTGTCTGATGAAGCGACGATGAAGCGCATCAATCGGGCTCTGAATATCGACTCGCACAGTAAGCAGAATAAAAAACTATACGTGTATATCGATATCGATACGCAGATAGACTATATACCCGAAACACCAGAGCTGCAGTCCATACTCAAAAAAGGCGTACTGAACCGGCATGCCGAAGCTAGTGATTTGAATGATTTGAATGATTCGAATCGTTCAGATCATACGGATTCATCTTCGACCGATTCGGCTAATTCGGCGAATTCTGATTCGGATGATTCGACAGATTCTAATTCGACACACGACGAAGATGAAGACATAGCGTATTCGGGCAAACGATATTTCGTCATGGGTGAGGGTGTAGAGACGGCGCAGTGTTACACGTGTGGCGAAGGTTATGAGAACATGTATATGCTGATCGAGATAGAAGACAAGGATGAGTACTGTACGATCGGATACCCCGTCTTGAATCTAGACAAAGAAGTGAATCCAGAAGATCTCATCGCGTCGTGGGTTATGGAAAACGGTCTGTCCGGCGTCGCATCTAACATCAATATCAGACTAGTCAATATGGTCGGCACAGAACACGATATCCTCGTTTTTGCGGCGCACATCAATAAGGAAAAGAAGAAAAAAACAAAAAAGACAGACAAAACAAAAAAGAAGCGCTGAAAATGTAACGATGTAATGATGTAATGGTGCTGGAAAATAATCAAAGCGGATTCACGTCGAACTCGCTACAGATCTGTTTAAAGTTCTGCTTCGAAACGTCGCTAATAAACAGCTCGGCTCTGTACGTATCGTTCGTCTTGAGCAGCAGCGCGTTGAATTCCGTCAGAGCGTTACGCACCTTATCGCGGCCGACGACAGATGTCAGGGCCGTAGCCAGATTTCGAAGCTGAGCCGTACGAATCTGTTCCGCTTCTTGTTCGACATCGGCCGCCGATCCAAAGACGATCGTACAGATCGTAGAGTCGTCTATCTTAATCCGCTCACCCAGTTTCTTTAGCTTGATCTGAATCTCTTGAGCCGCACCGCTCAATCTGAAACCGATATCCTCGTCCACGATCAGACTGATCTGCTCTTCCGCGTTCTGACTGTCAGAAGGCTGATCGACAGAAGTCCGATCGTCAGAAGGCTGACTGTCCAAAGTATCCGTACTGTCGTCCTCTTGATCTTGCGCAGTTTTTCCAGCTTGTACAGTCTGTCCAGCTTGTACAGTCTGTCCAGCTTGTACAGTCTGTCCAGCTTGTACAGTCTGTCCAGCTTGTACAGTCTGTCCAGCTTGTACAGTCTGATAAGTCCGCCCGGTCTGCCCGGCTTGCAGATGTTCGATAATCTTACTCAGTACGTCTTGGAACGGCAGTACGTCTGCTTTGAAGAGGTGCGGGAACGCGTCTGCCAGCCGTAGAGGCAGAGTGGTCTGAATGTAAGACGGGAACAGCTTTTCGGCATCCATCGTAGTTCTCAGCATAGAGAGCGGAATGTACGATGCGAAATGGGCTCTGACAGCTAACACGTAGTCGATCTTCGATACGTAGCGCGTGATGTACATGATCAGAGCGCGCTTAATCTGATCCGGGCCATGGAACCCGTTTTGGAACGCCTGCTCAAGCTCGGCGAACTCGGCGTACGATTCGGCTTTGTACGGGCCGAGTGCTTGTATCTCAACACGCTTCTCTTTCGGGAAGACGATCAGTTTGAAGTACTGCAGAACGGGGTTGCAGTCGACATTCGTCTTTTCACAGAATGCGTGGCCGATCTTGCGCCCGATGACGGTAGGTGGATCCACCATGCTGATTGAAGAGTCCGGGTCAGACTTTCTGATCTTGGGCATGCCGTCCAAACCCATCAGCTCGGCGTACGGGAAGATGTTCGACGGATTAGAATGCAGAACGTGGGCGAATATCGATAGGATTTGAGATCCGGCGTCGGGATCGGGATCCGCAGATCGAAGTCTCTGAATCTGCTCGTCGAAGAAGTTCGAAATGAGGTCCGGCATATTGAAGCGTACACCGATCTCCGCTACAAGAGCACCGACGATAGTCCAGAACGTCGCACCTCGAAGCTGATCGACTTTGTGGATGCGGTTCAATTCGATCGCCTTTGTCGCAAGCCCTCTGAAAAATTTTTGTATCGCATCATTCGAATCTGTGTACCGCCCTCGAAGCCACTCCACGATGTCCGATTTGACATCGAACTCAGAACGCCCGATTTTGAGAGCAGACAGCAGATGATCGATGGTCGATGATACGCGGTTGTTGTAACCTCGGTCCGTGTTGTTGAACGTGATCAGCATGTTCGACAGCAGCACATCGTACACGATTTCGATGTTGAGCATCAGACAGAACTTGAACTGCGTAGCTTGGTCGGCAGTCATGACGGTCGACAAGAACCGCTGTATCGTTCCGGTGATCAGCCTCTTAGGATCACCGACTAGAAGCGCGGCTCTGATAGTCGGATCGTGTACGGTGCGCCCCTTCCGACACGCCTCGGTGTACGAAGCCAGAGACGTCTCGTTCTTACTGTTCGTCAGAGTCGGGTTGATGTTGAACTCCTTCAGAACTTCGATGAGCTCCAGCGTCTTTGAAATCAGACGTGATTTGTTTAAGGTCTCTGCCTTCAGACCCTCCATCACTCCACGCGACCAGAATATTTCGTTCATGATTGAGAAACCGGATGCCGATTTCTGATTAATAAACGTATTCAGCAGAACAGACAGCTCTATTCGAACGTACTGCGTCGGATTTAGCTCGAGATCTGTCTGCAGAACGGCGTAGTAGATCAGGTGCGTCATAATCTCACACGCCAGAGTCGCGGATGCCTTGATCTGATACTTGTCAATCTTGTCGATCTTGTCAATCTTGTCGATCTTTCCATCACTATGGTCGGATTTGTACTCGGGCCACGCCTTTTTGATGATCGATTCGATCATGTGGCCGAATTCGGTCTTTGTCGGCAAAACATGCTGAGCTTTGATGAAGCGCTCAACTACTTCACGGGCTGTTGTCGCGGCGAGTTTCGCAGTGTCCAGTTTTTTCGCCGCTTTCGGATTATTCGATTTGTACGAATTTGTCGAATTGTACGGGTTGCCGCCTTTTGGCTTTGACGGCTGATGTTGAGGATGGGCCTGACCTTTCGGCTTGGGCTTGGGCATGGGCATGGGCTTTGATGGGTAACTTTTCCCGTTCCCATTATTCAGTTTGTCATAATCATCATCATCAGTGTTGTAGTTCTGTTTGCGCGGTTTGTTTTGGCGCGATCCGTTTCTTGACATAATGCGTGAAGAGCCAAGGGTAATAGGGTTCTGCTTCATAAACATTGCAAGGTATACGGATGTTCAATTTTTTTAATGCGGGCCAAGTATATAGCCCAGCCTAGTTAGTTAGCCCGCGATATGAGCTCAAAGGGCAAAATGTTCAACTACATAATATACCACAAGGGTTGTGTCGACGGGTTTTCCGGATTTTTCGTAGCGTACATGTCCGGCAGACTATCGAACGATGTATTCATATACGCAGACGTACCGTCCGCCAAAAATATACCGCCGAATGTCCAAGGCAAGGATATCATAATCATAGACGTCGCGTACAAGAGAGAAGTACTAGAAGAGATCGTCGAACTATCGAAGAGCGTAGTATTTATAGATCACCATGTCAGCATAGCGGAAGATGTAAGGGCGATAAAAAAAGCGAATATGGAAAAACTGCACATCGTGTACGATGATCAGAGATCCGGTGCTACGCTGGCGTGGATGTATTTCAACTCGAGACAGGTCGCGCCTCTGTTTTTGAAGTACGTCGAAGATCAGGATGTCGGGCGGTGGGAGTTCGAAAATACGAAGCCGTTCAGCCTATCGTTGCACTCGAACTACCATCTCAGTACGGATCCAAAGTCGCTACAAAAATGGTTCCGGCTTCTGAATAAGGATTACGTGTTGCAGATGGTAGACGAGGGGAAGATTATGCAAAAATATCTGATCCACCTCATCAATATCAATCTGCCCCGGCACTCTGTACATATGTTCCCGTCCAAAAAGATATACCACGACATCAAAAAAACAGAGACAGGTGATGTGCATCTGTTTAAAAAACCGGCTCAGTACAAAATAGCTCTGTTCAGCGGGCACTGCCCATCGACAACAGATCTAGCGGTCGAAGCGTTAGAGCGGATAGAGTGCGATTTTGTTATGATGTGGTCGTACAATCTAGACAAAGGCGAGTACGTGATCAGCATGAGATCTAGAGAGGTCGATATATCTGCCATAGCCAAAGCGTTCGGCGGGGGCGGTCATAAGCTAGCAGCCGCGTTCTCTTTTCCAAAACGCAGATACGAGATTGACGACCTGTTCGAAGGGGATGCGTTGCCTAGGCTGCTGAAACCGGCTGAGGGGGTGGCGGATTCGTAAAATACAAATAGACAAATCACGCATCGATAGGGTACAGAGGGTAGTTATTTCCATCAACGACTTTATCATTTACCATCAGCCCCATGTCTACAAAAGACCAAATCATGCCGATTAGCATGCACAATATGGTAAGTCCGAACATAGCTATCCAGCCTCTCTCATCATGATCGAAAATCCTGGTATTGCATGTGATACAGATGAAAGTAATACATCCGAAACCCAGACACAGGATAAGTTGACCAATGGCCTCGCCGATCCTTCCGATGTAAAAATTTCCGATGCCACCGAGACCGATGATAAATAGCAGCTGTAGGCCAGCTGCGATGCCCTTGCTCTTCATCTCGTAAGAACAAAATGGGTCTGTGTACTTTTCTGTGCAGACACAAATACCAGATGCAGGCGCATCGAAACCGGAACCCGTGACACAGTTCCCGTTTGGCGCATCACATTCCGCATCTGTAGTGCATGGCGCCCCACCGTTGCTAATTCCGTTATCGGTGCTGCCGTCAGGCGGGTGGGTTTGGGTTGCAGATGCGATAGTGGCAGACGCGAAAATAATGCCCAGGATGAAGAAGATATACTTCATGATTCGCGGTTCGTGGTTCGTGTTAAATTAATCAGGATAACAAAATAAAGCTGTCAGACAGTACAATTTATCAATTTTTTCTATATAACCGTGTAGCAGAACTCGGTTACATTATCCGATTTTAAATGCAAGACACGCAAGACTTACGTGTTATCGGTTACCGTATTTGACATGTTCGAAGGGGATGCGTTGCCTAGGCTGCTGAAACAGGCAGAGGGTCTGGCGGATTCATAAAATGAAAACAAAATGCAGATAGACAAAACATGCAGACCTAGCCGGCCTTAATCGGGTACAGAGGATAGCCGTTTCCATCGTTAATTTTCGAGTCTAGCATCATCCCGAAATCGACGAGAGACCAGATCAGGCCGGCTAGCATCGCCCCGATAATAATCACGCCGATAGCTATGCCACCTGCCCCGTCAAACTTGACGCTACAGCTTCCGCCGCATATAACACAGCAGATGCCAATGATCAGACAGCTGAAGCCGAGACACATGATGAACTGCCCGACACCCTCGCCGATCCGCCCGATGTAAAAGTTGCCGACACCGCCGATCCCGATCAGACACAGCCACTGTAGGCCGGCCGCCGCCTTTTTGTCGTACATCTCGTACGAGCAAAAGGGGTCTGTATACTTTTCCGTACAGACACAGATACCGGTCCCGTTCGAACCGAAAGATTGCGACATCTCACAGACCCCGTTCGGTGCACTACATTCCGCATCGGTCGTACAGTCTGCTCCGCCGTTACTGTCGTCAGATAGATATGTTTGGGTCGCTGCCACTACAGTGAATGCCATGAATACGCACAGCAAAAGAGACTTCATGATCTGTGTTGAATTGATAGAGCAGTACAACCTAGACCGTCAGACTGTGTAGCGTTTCAATTTTTTTAGTTTCATATAACCGTGTAGCAGAGCCCGGTTATATTCTCCGATTTGTTAGTACAGGCACGTACGCACGTACGAATAAAATATGCAGATAGATTTACGAGCTGCCATAACTGAGCTATTCGATGATACGGGTGGAAAGTACTACGGCATCCCGAGGCTGTACGATGATTTGGAGATGGATAGAGTGTACGGCAAAATAGATCGGTGTGTCACAAAATTCGGCTCTGCAAAACTGTCGAACCGGCTCAAGCATATATCGTGTGACGCGGCGGATCTACGGAACCAGATACAGCTCATCCGTACTATCGGCCTAGACGAAGAGTACAAACTAGCCATGCTAACCTGTTTGACTAAAATCAAATCCGTTCAAGACGTTGTGTACAGATGGATGGCAAAGTCTAATCGGCCGACAGAATCTACTAGCGTATCTAATGAGGTTACACGACCTGGCGCGGATCCGGATGTAGATGTAGATGTAGATGTAGATGTAGATGTAGATCCAGATGCAGGTCCAAATGCAGATCCAGATGTAGATGCAGAAAATCCGAATTCGATAAACCAAGACTCGAAGCTGTACTTCGCAAAAGGTACGCCGTACAACCCGTACGATGTTCTGAATAACCGGTACGTCTTGACCGCGTCGAACCGTTTTGTCATGTCGTCTGTACTGATCATCATCGTAATATACGTCTTGCTCTATTTTTTTCTAGCGTACTATGGGATCCCCTTATCCATCAAAGACTACGCGTCTAGTTTGTACGAGGGGTACGTTTTGATCGCGCAGATGCTGTTGAATTTTGTCACATCCAACGATTATATTGTCGAAAAAGGGGCTATCGTCTTGGCCATTATGTACGTCGGGTACCAGATATACGCCGCGTACAAAAGCGCGTACATATGTTACGAGCACTACTGTCTGTGTTCGGATTTCATGGATCGGCATACGACGATGATCGAATTTATCGATATAGCAGAAAATATGAGCAGGATAGATAAGTACAGGCCGGATAAAACCGAAGTGACAGACGCCATAGGATTCTTGAAAACATACTTCACAACCGCGTCATCACTAGGATACGCGTTAGTTACGCAGATATCGATCGATGAGTATTCAGACAAATTGAACACGGTCGCAAATTACGTCGGGCGCATCGATTACATGATCAGCTTAGTAGTTCTGCTTGACGAGGCGTTTAGCTTGCCGATTATCGTAGATGCGATGTTCCCGGTTGTGAATGTGGTTGATTTATGGAACCCGATACTAGGATTCGACAAGTCTGTTACGAATTCTATCAAAATGGATCAGACATCTTCGAACGTATTAGTGCTGACAGGTCCGAACAAAGCCGGGAAATCAACGTTCATGAAAAGCCTGATGAGCTGTATATATATGGCGCAGAGTATCGGTATATGCCCGGCACAGACTCTGATATCCACGCCTTTTCGAGATCTATTTACGTATCTGAATGTTGTGGATGCTCTGGGATCCGAGTCTCTGTACGAAGCGGAAATCAATAGATGTCACAGCTATCTGTCTGATATACAAAAGTTGCGCGGCTTCAGCTTCGGCGTGATAGATGAGCTGTTCACCGGCACGAATCCGACAGAAGGTATGGCCGGATCGTACGCCATACTGAACAGGCTGTCACAGATCCCGACAAACCTGTCCATCGTCAGTACGCACTTCGTGGATATCATAAACCCGCTCAAATCGAAAGATCCGTACGGCTTCGATTTTTATAAATTCTGCTCTAATGCCGATACACATGACAAGTTTGAATTCGCATTCGCATTCGATTACAAAATCAAGCCCGGCGTATCCGATCAGATGATAGGCATAGACCTGTTACGAGAAAAGGGATTCGATGCGTCCATAGTGTCCGATGCGGAATATTTCGTACGCTTTGTACAAAATCAAAAAGAAAAATATCAGACAGGTGCCAAAATCAAAAAGACGCGGTTTGATTTGGATTTTGGGTCGAATGGATCGAATGGGTCGAATGGGTCGAATGGGTCAAATGGGTCGAATGGATCGATAGAAAGCATTCGAAACCGTATACCATCAGACAGCTCAGAATAGCTAGCGATACGATCCAGCCGCGCATGCTCATAATGTAAGTCAGAACGCGCAAATATTTGGAATACTCCATCTACACGTATCCATATACGTGGCCGATCAAACTTTAGACATAAGTCGAAGCATACGCCTCTAGCATCTTGCGCATCTTATTATGTTCGCATAGATCGATCGGCGTTTTGTTTTTTGAATTTTTGATCCGGGGGTCTGCGTGGTACTCCTCTAGGATCTTGAGTATTTTTGGTGCGTTAGGCTGATTAGACATCGCGGCGTAGTGTAGAGGCGTATTGTTATCCGAGTCCGTAAGATTGATATCTACACCGAACACGCATAGGATATCTATAAGAACAGGCTTATTAGACTGTGCGGCGTAGTGCTGGGGGTAGTTCTCTCGTCGATCCGCTATAAAACAATTTGCGTCCGAAAACAACAAGAATATAGCTATCTCGTCCTGGCCGGTCCTACAGGCTTCGTGCAGCAGATACGTGCCGTCGCGCATCGTATTAATAGTGTCCGTTCTCTGCTGATCGGCCATAAGGCTAATGGTTTTACGGAAATCGCGGGGCCGCCCATCTCTTACGCATTCGAATAGAGTTTTCAAACGGTCGGCCGGCGTGATTATTATACTCAGTATAGAATTCACATCGTTTTCGTCTAAAATCTTTCTGTCTGTCCGAATCTCTATTAACTCATCTGATATATTCAAATCATCAGATAGGCCTGCCGATTTGCTGCGTTTGATCATGGATGTATAGCTCGGATTGTTTGGTTTTACGTATAATAGTCACGGCCTTTATAAATCACGTCCGGGTGTGATTCGTTCAAAGCTGATCCGATAAAAAATTAAAGTTAATCCGCAAAAATAAAAGATCCTATAAGAAGTTTTTTTTCCCGCGATCTATTATAAATTATAATGTCTGATATGGCTTATCAAAATATGGATGACGACGAGGTTGTGTACGACATGGATGTTCAGCCCCAGCCCGCTATGGCTCCGGCTGCTGCTCCTCCTATGACGTACGGTCAACAGACGTCGCAGGCTATCAACTCCGGCGTGTCTTTCCTTGAGACCATGTGGAACCGGTACGCGACTATGATCGTGCTGATCCTTTTGCTTGTTATCGTGTTCGTCATGTACAGGAAAGAGATCATGGATTCCGTAGCTTCCGTTGCCGGTATCGGTTCCAGCGCCGTAAGCTCGACATACGGCGCTGCTACCGGTGCCGTAGAGGCCACGTACGGCGCGGCTAAGTCGGCTGTCGGTGCCGTCGGTACAGCGATTTCCGATACGTCGTCCGATATCTACAAAAAGCTCGCCCCGGGTACCGCTCCAGCGGCCTCCGCCGCCGCTGTCCCCGTCCTCAAGGCCGGTGATTTGGCCGGTCTGAACGCGCCTCTCCCGACGGGGTCTGAGATCCAGGCTCTGTTCAATTTCTAATCAAATTATGTGATTACGGTTGTTAGGTAGCGATTATTTGACAAATATTAGTTATACTCTAATATTTCATAAATTAAAAAATATCCATCACAATCGTATTTCCGTACTGCTTTATCTTGCGCCGGTCGAAACCGTAATCATCGTCGTTGTAGATGTACGAACCATAGTAATCGTCTACCAGCATCAGATCGCACACCGTGTTCGGCCGGCCAAACGAACAGCCCAGCCTGTTATTCAAATCGAAAGCCAAACCGACGGTGTTCGGCGTACTCAACACGATCGATCGAAGCTTATTAATCACCCCAGATCCGTTATGCTCGAAGAGGATGTAGAACGGGCCAGGCTTGATCCGCGGAAAGTATATACCGGGGCTAGTGCTAGTCGGTTTGACCGGCTTCGTCAATTCGTCCAGCTTGTAGTAGCTGTACGCCTCATCCGCAAGTAGACACTCGGCATGGATCAGTCTAAAATATCCGGTTTGATACACACCGTCGTACACGATCCGATACGGCTTGTTCAGAACTTTGAATCGGATATTCAGAACATCGGTTATGTGGAACGCCATGCTGCCTGTTGTTCTGCTCAGTCTGTATGGCGTGGCATACGGTGTAGGGATAATCTGCATAACCTTCGGATTATCATAGCCTTCTAGAGCTCGTTGAACCGCATTCGAAAAAAAAACGGCAGTGGTTGTGTTGTCAAGCGGGTTACGCTTTGATGGTTGATCGATCAGTCTGCTCAAATCGCCCAGCATCATCGACATCCGCTGAAACTCGGATTCTAGCAGAGCCTTGTACTCGGCGCGATTGTACGGCCTGTACAGATCGATCAGGTACTGTACGTATCTGCATATACGACTATACATGTACAGACACGTCTGACGTATATCATCGGAATGGGCCAATGTAAAAAGCATAACACACAAGAAGCTGATCAGGTAGGGTGATATAACGAATGCACCAGATGCGCTGACAGATCCGAATATGCCGGATATGCTCATAGAGCTCAGCATCGTATATGCGCTGATCAAAAGTTTCACCGCGTACGGAAGTAACCATAGCCAAAACAAATCCATTAGTTAGTTGTGTCTGATTTTATAGACAATTATTATATTATGCGTCAGCATGTTTTATTTTCAATTTTTAATCCGATCCGCCTAACTAAAATCTACTCAGACGATGAATCATCATCCCAAAATCCCGGATCGTTCAAATAGTCTCGCGAATCTGAGTCGTCTGATTTGTTCGATCTGTTCGATCTGTTCGATGTACTTGGCTGATCTACCCAGCTCTGCTTATTAGACCGGCATCCCAAGCACAGTAGCAGAAAAATGTTCAGCATAGTTTGAAAAACAATCACGGCATACAGGATCATGAATATGGATGTAGATGTTGATGGCTATAGATTTCGGTATTTGATAGACGCATGTTATACCAGATCCTTTTCAATTTTTATAAAAAAATTGAAATCCCGCACTGTTTGATTTGCACAGTCGATCCGTATAAGTACTTTTGTCTTGGGCTCGATCTGACCGATTCTAGCCAGATGGAAGAACGCATTGAGAAACGCGTGGAGGATGAATTGAATCAGCTCTATGGAACACAACCCGTTCCGCGATGGGTTTTGGACACGTTTTTCAAAACAAGCGAAAACCCCAATGTTATGAAGCTGCGTGCAGAGGGTCAGGGTCTGGGGCGTGTTCTTTCGCGGCTCGAATCGGATCTCAGCGATGCGGTAGACGCACATAAGACCGCTCGTGCCAAACACCTGCGTACCGTAAATGACAATGGCGAACGTGTAATCGCATGCGCCGACAAGATCAACGGAATCAAGGCCGATATTATGTCTTACATCGAACAGGCGCAGAAGCTGTACGACACGATCCAATCTATCGAAGCGGGTAAAGTACAGAACCGGATCACCAAAGCCCAAAACCGCCGAAAGCGCTGGCGCCACACCACTACAAAAAACGCGTTCCGCGGGAACTACCCGAAAATGGCGGCCACGGTTTTGAACAAAAAACTGTACCCATCTCTCAAAGCCCTGATGTGTTGTAACTTCCCGTCGGCCTACATTCGGACAAGGGCCATACGGAGATCCGCCAAAAACGCTGCGAAAAAGGCCAAGAGACGATCCAAGACACAGCAGGCCTATCTCTATGCTTGTCTCTTGGACAAGATAAAGGCAAAGATACAGGCCAAGACACTGGCTGGGTCGCGGTATGGTTATGTCGCAAAAGAGAAAACGATACCCCAGCGTGATAAGTCGATCCCGCGTCTAGTCGGCGACAAACCTGCGGATTTGGGTGAGGCGAAGGGGGGAATGTACGTTTTGAAGAACGCTATTTCGGATGTTTTTGAAGCCGAACGTGTTATGCGCGAAAACAAAGAGAAGAGAATTTCAAACAAGCGCAGAACACGATCCGAATGCAAAACCGCTACCAGCCGAAACCGTAGCACGGACACGATGCTGTTGTGTATGTGGGACGGCATGAGTACGCACATACACAACAGCGTCGCCGATCTACAGAGATATGCCAAATTCGAAAGTGTGGCTGTTCAGAGGCTCTGCACCATTCTGAAGACCGATGCCAAAACGGTGTACGGCATGTTCCGATTAGTCGGGCCGGCTATTAAACCGGCCGATCCGATTAAACCGGCCGACCTAACAACATGGTCGGCTATCCACAGACTCAGAATCTCAACACTGAGAGAGACGACGTACTTTGTCGAACTGCTGTTGAAACATTTACGGCCCGCATCCAGCGTCGCGTACAGCATCGAACGGATTTTGAACAAGTACGATTCAGTGAATGCAAAATCTGATACCGATACCGATACAGAACCCGGTTGTGTCGGGACGGGGCGGCAGATTCTGTGTCTGTATTCCAAAGGGCCGGTCATCTTATCGGCCTGCTCAAAGATCCTGAAGGCCGTTACACTTTTGCGCAACGCCAAGATCGCGCTGAAGAAGCTAGAGCGGCACAAAATAGCCGGGCATCTGACTCGGGTCTACAAGCACACGATCTGTGAGCTGAATAGGCAGCTCGCCAAAAGATGCCGGGCTATTACGACGTTTGGTCTGAAGTCTAGACCAGATACAAAGTCAAACAGATCAGTCGATGCGGCAAAAGAGTTCGGCGTAGCGTACGGGCGGGCTGTTCAAAAGTTAGAGACGCGGGCTCGGAATGTCGGTTTGAAGATGAGCTCGTACGTACAAAAGCTCGACCCGGCCATCGTCGCGCGATCTAATCTCTTGCTGCGGCTTGCGAAACACGATAGTTGTGGATCGGTTTATCAGATTCCGATTAATCCGCAGAGCCGGACGGCCCAACACTTCCAAGCTCTGTCAGACAGCTACTACGTGTCTGTGTTGAAGACAGGCGTGGCGAAAAATATCTGGCTAAGCGGTATGCCGAACTTTTCAGAGATCGGTTTAGATGGCCCAGCCAAAAACTTTTGTGCGCCGAAATTTTTGGACGTGGTGTTTGACGAAACAATTAACATCACCTGGACCATTAAGCTGCACAAGGGCTGTCACGCGTCTTTGCTCGCTCTGCAATCTGCAATGTCTCAGACTCTGGTGCCGCATAACTACAGACTCTGCACACTGCAGCGGAAAGCGCAGTACAACAGAGCCGATATCGATGTGCATAACACGTCTCGCGTAAAAGACGCGACATTGATATTCGACGTGCTGATGAGGTGCCCGATGAAAGGAAAAAACTGCGCCGGTCAGATGATCAACCTTTCGAACATCTCAATACCGCGATCCGACAAACTACAAAAGAAAGTGATCAAGTTTTACGGCATAGATCCGGCCGGATGGGATGCTTGGAGGAATTTGCATTTCAAGAGGTGTGCAGAAGTTCGGAAGTTCTTAGTAGTTCGGCGAACATTCGCTTTCAAGTACGGCATCCCTCTCAAAACATCGGCCGACCTGCTGAGCTGCGAGTACTGCGAAGCCGTAAAAGAGATCGGGTTCTGGGTTAAGGATCGGTGCGGAACATGCTTAGCCCGGAAGTGCGAACACGAGGCGTGTAATGGCCGGTACGACATCCCGCAGGCCTACTTAGATCTGATGCGGCGGAAGAGAAAAGTTTATGCGCATAACGGTAATACGTGCATAGAGTACGCAGAGCTTGCAGAGGTCGGTGAAGAGGGGCTGACCATGCGCTTGATCAAAACACTCAAGCGGTGCCCGAAGTGCCAAATTCCTGCGATCCTTCGAGAAGGATGTAACCACATTACATGCGTATGCAAGGCCGACTGGTGCTACGCGTGCGGAAAAGAACTAATCGCCGCTGATCTTGGTAACAATGTGTACAACCACTACAAGTCATCCTACGTACAGAACCCGTGCAATCAGTACCAGAACAACCGCTAATTTTGTCTATAAAAAAAGATCGTACACGTTTTCGTCGTACTCATCTTGCGATCCATAAGGCATATACGTACCCTGCGGTGTGTATTCGTTGTGCCCCGTTTCAGCATACGCCCGATTGAGTTTGTTTTGCATATACCGGTGCGATCTCTCCAATTCAGCCCGTTCTGTATCTTGTTTTGTCGCGTCGGCTATCAATTTGGCGTAGTACTCTCTAGATTCCTGCACCGTACGTGTGATAGACGGGGATGATTTGATTATGCTCGTACTGCTCGTGCGCGTACTACTCGTACTAGTACTCGTATCATTTGTCTTTTCCAATCCGTACTCCAATATATTCGAACCGACCAGAAGATCCGGGTTGTAGTCGAAGCTTTGTGTAATAATGGCGTACTGTATATTTGAATACTCTTCCAACACAAAGCCGTCTATATCCATCTTCCGATTGAAAGCGTAGCTGTTATTGAGATGCGCAATGAGCTCAGACCGGCCTAGAAATCCGTACTGCGTTTGGATATGAGGATTCCGAACACAATAGACCGGGCCATACACCTCGTGATAAAACGCCAACACAACAAAGATATTCGCGTTTTTGTAAAATATGACCGCGTACTTCTGTCCCGGCTGACTTAGCTCTCTGAACATAGAATCCATGCTAGACGGGGTGGATCCAATGGTTTGAACAGTCGTAGTCTTCAGTTCAATCTTGGTAGACGGGTTTTGCTTACCGATGATCTGCAGCACGATCTTCACATCTAGCAGGCATTTCACACCGATCACTAAAGTCGATAGTACGGCCGTGTCTAATATGTCTAGATGGCTTGTCAGATCCGGCGTGAAATCAGATCCATTTGCAGGATTTGTAGAATTTGCAAGAAACTTCTTCATCAGCACGATCGAATAGAACGGCGACGCGTATCCTAGAACACTGCCCGCAAAACCCTGCGCGTATTGTTTGTAATACACGTCTGTCTGCGTCCTAGCGTCGAAGCGTGTTAGCGGATCAAATTCGGCGCGTACCAGTTTTGTTTGTTCAGTTTGCGTATCCAGCGCGGGTGATGCGATAGGTTTGGCCGGTGCAGCTGGTACAGATGATCCGGGTTTGACTTTTGGAATCCGGATAACTTTCTTATTAGTTCTAGGCTTCGGGCTCGCATCTGCTAACTTGGATACGCTGATAAAGTTATTCGCATTCGCATCTGTGTACGGCACAACTCGGTATAGCTTTTTCAACGGATCCGGCTTGGCTTGTATGCCTTGTATGCCTTGTATGCCTTGCATGCTGTGCGTGTCTTGTGTCTTGTACATCTGCATAAGTTTAGCGTGCCGTAATGGGTACTGATAATATAGTTCGATCTGTACAATGTCAGACCATTCGATATTCAATTTTTCTAATGTTTCAATACGCTACCCGATAATATCAGCCAAGTCTTCCAGATCCACGATGCTGATAGGCATGTGTGTTTTTTGTTCATTCGTCTCATCTTTCTGATGCAGCTTTTCGAAGTATTCGATCGGTGAGGCGTAGCATTCGATAGAGTCGTACGTTAGACTCGATACGTCTAGTACCATAGCTTTGTGCCACTTCACGTAGTGTATGTACTCGCGGGAATATTTTTCAACTCTGTACTTCTGCGGGTCGATGGCGGATTTGCTGAAGACGATCGCTTTGTCGAACCGTACATTGAAACAGATGAACAGAGTGTTCGGGTTGAACCGCATCTTCCGCTCATAGATATACGGCATCGGGTACGGGAATACATCTATCCACTTCCCGTACACCTGCAGCTCGATATAGCCATACGGGATCCGCGATGTCACAACTATCATATCCTCGCCGTACTTATTTGGGTTGTCTATGATGCCCGGCCCTAGACAGCTCTTTATTATTTCCCGCGCTTTGATGTCGAATGCATCTGATAGATCTTTGTCGAATACCTTGTGCTTTCCCACATCTGTATTCGAATTCGAATTCGATCCGCTAGACTTGTAGTACTTCTTGGGCTTTGGTTTGTCTACTTTGTCTGCTTTGTTAGTTGATGAGCTAGCTAAACCAACTTTAGCTGGATCCACTTTGAACAGGTTGACTGTTTTGACCGGTTTCTTTTTCGGGGCCGTGATGTTATAGATTACAAACCAAAAAAGATTGAAAAAAATAGAGCATGATGTACTGCTTTTTATAACAAAATAATATACAGATACAGCTGACATGACAGAGCCGATCAGAGGGTTGACACCCATCACAGACCCGTACTACCGGTACCAGATGTCGAAGATGGATGTCAAAAAAGAGCGGACAAAAGTTACAATCACAAATATAGAAAAAGTGACGAAAGATCTCAAGGTGCCTAGTAGCGATGTAATTATTATGTACATCGGCAAAAAGATGTCCGCTAAACCGAAAGTCGAAAAGTCCGGTAAGAGTACACGCGTCATATTTGCAATCAACACAGACCCGAGTGTCGTAGAGCAAACGATTTATCATTTCATAGAGGCGTTCGTACTGTGCCCAGTATGCAAACTGCCAGAGCTGACGTACAGCACCAGTACGAATGCAAAAAAAACTAATCTGATAATAACGTGCAACGCCTGCGGTCATAATTCAGTGCTGAATGCAGACAAGAATACAGAATCTACGATAAGAAAGTTTGTACAGGTTCTGACGGATGCCGATACAGATGCAAATGCAGATGGTCAGACGGGTGATGGTATATGCGGGGGTGACGGATCTATCGGAACTAGAAATCCTCTAGACATGCTGCTAGAGGAACAAGAAAGAGAGAACGATATGATGAGCGGGTTTTCATAGTTAGGCAAAGTTGATGCCCTGGTACTTTGTTACGCTATTGACTTTATTTTTGAGCGGGCCGATTCCAAGTGTCAGGATTAGCCGATTTATGTTGTTGATATCGTTCCAAGACAGAAGTTGTTTTGTATCTACTTTTTCTTTGATGTTCGAAATGTACGGGATCACTTCAGATGATGCGGGGGCTATTTCTTCTGCGAACTCGATCAGCTTAGTTATGAAATGTTTCTGCGGCTCAACGATCGCAAATTTCATCTGCCCGATTAGCTGCGCCGTTTTATTTCCGCGACCTATTTCACAAAACAGCGTGCCGATCCAATCGGGTTTTCTGTTTGGATTCTTTTCATCGGGTAGTACGCAGTGCGCGTCGTATAATTTATTAAGATCTACGTTTTTCTGAAACTCTTCGTCAAGTATGTGTCTCTTGTGTTCGTACGGTTCGATAGACAGCCCGTACTCTTTCATTTGACCATCTATCATTTTTTTCACTACGGGCATCAACGCGATCCTGCTGATCCGATCGAAATCGCTCCACGAAATAGATTGACCACATTTCAATTTCGCTAACCACCCCGCAAAGAAGTCTGTCAAAACATTTTCCTTGCTCGACGCCATCAGAGTTTTCAGTATGTGTTTATTCGGGTCGGGCGGGATGGAAAACCGCAGATTTACGATCATCCAACTTATCAGATTGTTCTGTCTGCCAATGTTACAGAACAGCGATCCTATCCACTTACCCGGCTTTTTGGTATCTCTGTCGATCGTACATTTTTTATTCCACAGATTGTTCAGATCTACTTGTTCGTTTTGCACACCAACATCTTCCGATTTTTTTAACAACCTTTCGCATCTGCTGTTATCGATCGTCGATTCAAGTTCCGGCAGCCTCTCATCTATAACCTCCAAAATATGATCGATCTGGTCCAATGTCAAGTATCTGGCCCAAAAAGTTTTCGCGTACAACCATTGTTTCGTTTGAGCCAAAGCGCCTGTCGCAGTTGTGAATGTTTTTGATAAAGCGCTCTGTTCCGGTTCTGTTTTGATCTGAGGGTAGACCGTGTTTTTGTATTCGACTAATCGCTCTCTCTTCTCTTTGAGCCATCCGATGAAGCTCGGGATAAAAACACTCTCGAATGTTTTTTCAAACGGTTTTCCTTTCATTAGAGGGTTCTCGTGGATAGACGTCAGAGTATGACCATAGTACGTGAGCCCTACAATCGGCACCGTATTTTCGTCCTCACACGGCTCGTTCAGATACGTACATATCCATAGATCGAAAGACGTATTTCCATCATCGCGCTCCGTAATATCCGTCAGATCGTCAATTATGTCCAACATTATCTCTATCTGGTTTAGACGGCTCTGACCGATTTCTTCATCGGATTTGCCGGCGAGGATGCTAATAGATTCGTCTACGGTCTCACCTACATCTTTCAGAACTCGTGCGGCTTTTTTGCCTACGGTTTCTTTTGCCGATTCGGCTTTCTTGCCCACCGATCGTTTAATGCTTTTTGTTTTTCCTTTCACTTTCTCCATCACACCCCTTGCTTTGCTCGCCGATTTCTCCCCACCGTACAGCTGCTGCAGCTCCAGATACTTATTCTTGTACTTTTGATATTTATAGAAGTACATCGCATCATGATCCATGTCTAACGCGTTACTATACGATCGTATAATAATGCATCGCAAAATTTAAATCGGATCACTCTGTCAGATTGTACTCCTTCACCAGATCGAAATGCTTCTCGACTAACGGCTTCCGGAACACCCTAATGTTCTTAGATATGCCGTCCAAATTATCCGAATCCAACGGCGCCTCAGAGTACCGCTTTTCAAAATTCAACCACGATATGTACATACGCCGGTACTCCGCTCGCTTCGGTGTATCCTGCTCCAACCCTATCGCCTCCTCTATCAGACCGTCCACTATCAGAAAGTGCTTCCGTATACAATCGAAACACCTCTTCTTGATGTTGTTCAGATGGTCTTCTAACAGCAGACACTGCTTCGCCACCTCCCTCATGTTGAACTGCGGGTCTAGGATCGGGTGTAGAGATTCCGACCCACACGTATCTGCACTACACTTGGCCGCGATTTCACAAGTCCCGTCTCCCACGTTCGGCTTCGCATCGTATGATCTGCGCATTTTATTCAGCTCCGCCATATCGCGCAAATCATCAATGTCATAAGTATACATATTCGGGTTCGACGTATCGTCAGACATAAAATCGTCTGAGTACGGTACGGGGTTCGATGTATCTGATTTCATGGGGTCGGAATCTGATTTCGTAGCATCTGATTTTACAGAATCGCTGTCTGATTTCATAGAATCGGAATCTACATCAGACAGCGTACGGCTATCGATCGTACTTACACCAAACGTCTTGATCAGCGGCTTCGTCTGGGTGTCCGGTTTATTTACCGCATCAGATGCCGATCTATCTGTTACCGATTTATCAGATGCCGATTTATCTGTCACCGGTTCATCAAACACATCCGTTCTGTTCAACAAGCTAATCGGCTGATGTGATGCGCTTTTGTTTATAGTGTCCGTTATACTAGAGCTAGAATCGATGCTAGACTCGTATCGGCTAGGATTTGTCGGATCGAAGTGCTCTGTATCCATCTTATCATCGTTAGCCACCTGCACCCATACCATGTATATTATTAATATCGATACGATGACTAAAAATACAGTTTTGTTCATCGACTATATAACTACGGCCCGTATTTAATTATTTCCAGGCTCGTCGATCGGCGTTTTATATGGATTGTTTTTATCGATCGATAGTAAGACAGCGATGAAATCGATCCTGTACAGGTACATTTATGACAAGAATGTCAAAGACAAGCAGGATGACCAGAATATCAATGACAAGCATGTCAATGACAAGCATGTCAATGACAAGCATGTCAATGACAAGCATGTCAATGACAAGCATGTCAAATACGAAACCGTCGCGCATGACAAACGTGATGTACAAAGCAGGCCAGTTACAGACACCGCTACAAATACAAGAGTCCTCGACCCGGTTATACCGAGCCTAATATTTCCACCACCTCTCCCACCACCGCCGCCCGTCCTAACAAAATACCTCAAGCGGGATTACGCGATATTCGATACGACAGACGACCAGGGTAATGTGTATCGATACGGCTTGTTTGGTGTGTACTCTAGTTTTACAAAGATAAATGCAGACGGTTCGTACGCAGACCCGACTCTCGCATCCAACGTATCGAATGAGACCAGAGTACTAATAGTCAAAACTCTAATCGTACCGGCCAGCTTCAACTCTCAAACACCAAACATCAAAAATATATCGCCGATCTATGTTGATCGGTTTCCAAAAATCGAATTTCAAACATCGGCCAACGAAACACCGACGCAGATTATAGATCAAATATATACCTACCAGACCGGCGGGGTTCGACCAGATAATGTACGCAAAACAACGCAAAAAATCGTACTCCGCGATACGATGCAAGACGTAATCGATCCATTAGGCTCACCGTACGCCATAGACACCGCGATATCACAGAATCTGATGTTCTTCGATCCGTACATCCTAGACCTGTACTACACTATCGTGAATAATTCGTACGTCTCGTCCGCCACACCGTACAGCGTACTACTGCAGACCATTATTGTTATGCTAGGCATTTAGGCATATAGATAAATTAGTAGAGCTTGCGCACCCAGGAATATACAGAAGACACGTACGAATACAGTTTGTCCAGTATCCCGGATGACGGAACAGGCTTAATCTGATTCGGTTTGACTAGTACCGCCGGCTCCAACTCGCAGCTAGCAAGATGCACTCTAGAACTATTATTGTTTTGCATAGTAACCGTCGCCCAATCGACAGGCCTAACTATGGTCCAGTTCACCGGCTTCAGTAGGTATCCCAATCTATCAAACACAAAAGCCAGCAGAGCCGAACAGATGAATGTGTCTTCTTTCTCTTCGTTGCCGTACGTTATGTCGAAAAACGCTTTCACCCAGTCCACCGGATCGAAATCGTAAGATGCGCCGTACGTCAGCTTGTACAGACCTCTCACCACTTGATCGAAATCCTTATTCCGATCAGCCCTCAAACGCCGCCAGTATATCGCACCGTCCGTTGTGCTGAAGACCTGAGACAGCTCGTTGATCTGCACACCGTCTGTGTACTTACCGTTCTCAATATTTGGCGCATTTATAAAAGCCGTCGATTCGAAGATGTACAGACCTGTACGCTGCTGATTGTCTATAATCGGATTGCGCAAAACCATTCCGACGTGAGATATATCGCTGTCTGTCATGAATTCTATGAGCTCCGACGGGAATAAACCGTTCCCAGAGAAGAGCAGTATATCGCCCGTATCGAACAGATCGAAGTTTGGTATCGTATGTGATGTCGCCATACTATAATCTACACATCTAATTATTTCGGCTCAGCGGGTGTACGTTTCAGTTTTTCCGATATAACATATCACAATTACAGTAGCGCTTTCCTGAGGAACCGGCTAATCTCCATATCCGTATTCAGCAAAATATCCGGATCGATCGATCGAAACTTATCCATATCTGTAACGATAGACCCGATAGTTGAATTATAGAACACGACAAACAGCAGATCAGATTCGGATTTGTAGTTTATCGGTTTATTTGAAAATAGCCGGATATTAGAGACCCATAGACCGTCCGCGTCTCTCGTCCCGATCAGATTAGAATTCATCTGATGATAAGAATACCCGGCGTCTGTTTTTGTATGCTTGTCCATAATATACCAGATGATGTGCTTGCCTATCATGAAGTAGTTCTTGCCTAGCACCGTACCTATCGTAGACCCATCTGTATATGTCAGCATTAGTACGCGTAGAATAGCTTCACCAGTATCGCGCATGACATAAGACCCGCGTCTGCTCGCCATAATGCTGTTCGACGGTTGACTGTACCCATCGGCCTCGCACTTGTAGCCCGTACAACCGAATCCGACGTACTCGAATTGTTCTAGAGGCTTGATTGTTTCGATCGGATCTCGCATCACAATAATATCCGCATCTAGATAGAGCCCGCCGTACTTGTAGAGCAAAAATACTCGATAGATATCTACACGATGAGCTAGCTTGAGCGGTTCGAACAGCATCTTGTACGGTTTGAGCTCAGGCAGGTAGCTGTAGATGTTCGAACTGTCTAATTTAATTACGTTGAAACTTTTCTGCTTCTCCATCGTCTGATGGCATAGGCTGATGATAGACGGCGTATGGTTGTTATGTATGCTGTTTATGTTGTCCCAGTAGTAAAATAGATACGGCTTGTCCGATTTTGATTTTGATTTTACAAGCGACACATCATCTGACACAACACGTATCGGTCCGCGACCTATTATATGTATAGTTGTAGTAGATGTAGGTGTACTCCATCTGATCCGGTACTCAATAATCAGCTCGCCGACCTCGTACTCCGTCGGGTAATCGTATTCTTTCATGTACCTCGCCGGTACGCATATGTCTATAATTATTCTATTTGTGTTCTGCATGTCCAGCATGTACGACAGAGCGGGTTCGGATGCCGATAGCCAGCTGTCTTGTATGAGTGTTGTGAGTATGGGTGATACGCCGTCCTCCCTATGCTTTGTCTTGTGGTATATGGTTATATTTCGAAGAGCGGCCTCTCCGTATCTGTTCTGTAACTCTGTCATGAATTCGAACATATGCTGCTCGACCTTGCGCATAGACCCGTAGTTGTACATCGACTGATACGTGTAGAGATACGACTTCTCGCCGACCGTATCGCTGTAATCGATCTGCGCATGATCAAATACTTGCATCACTTCGGGTGTGATGTAATGGATCTCGGGATTCGGTTCGGTTGTAATTGTGTCTGTTTTATTAGATGGCGGATTATTCGATTCTGCTCTCTGCCCGATGCCGATACACACGATACATATAAATATAGTCAACACAACAACCGTGAGAACGATTAGTGTTGTGCTGGTGCTGTTCATTATATTACGGCTGTATATTTTTGCGTGGGGTTAATTAGGCTAAAACATTTGATCGACTCATTTTAGAGATGGGTGATACATCAAATGCGAATACGAATACGAATATGAATACAAATACGGATGCGCAGGCTTCTTTGGATCGTCAGAATCCTATAACCCCGCAGTCTGATAACCTGCTCAATATAGCGTTCATGGAAAAGATGGCCGAACGTCGGGCTCAAGATGAGATGTTCCGCGCTACGACAAAACCTACCGCGATCCGTGAGTCTTTGAACAAATTGTACTCGGGGATTTTGGGAAAGAGCCCGGTTAATTCGAAGCCAGCCGACATGAAGAGTTACATGCTGAAGAGGTTGTATGATGGCCCGCTAGATTTGCAAGGCAAACACATCAAAGTGCCGATAGACTTTCACAAAGGGCCGTACATGGATTCGGATGATGCGTACACAGTTATTTACGGCGCAGAATCGAATATTTCGAACAACTGCAACACGAAGCTGCTGAAAACGATAAACGACACGGGCGTCTCACACGGGATGAAGGCGTACGCGGAAGGTGTGATGTGGAATAACGGGCTGATATGTTATAACAAGAACAGCATCGTTATACGGGAAGAGGATAACGTGTACGGCCAGCCCGGCTTCCTATTAGCGTCGTTTTATTACGATCGGCTAGGCGTTCAGATAATGCGGCGGCACATTGTCAAACTGCTGACCGATAAAATAGTAGCCGGCGACTTTCATACGCATACGGATCCAGAGTCTGTTCGATTGATGATACAAGGCACGTACAGTGAGACTAGAGCCGCGCTATTGAAGAGGCTAGACGAACCGGATATCACTGAAGATCGGCTGTTCGATTTTACGGATAAGCCGGATGTTCAGAATGTTGAAACTGATGTATCTGAGACAGAAAAAACAGCAGAGATAGCAGAACGTACAAATAAAACAGACGCAGATTCAGAGAGCCGGATCCGCGATCTAGAGAAGAGGGTTGAGCTTTTAGAAACGGCACTATATGTAGCGGTCAAACGTCTAGAGCGCCGGATCAACGACGTTGAAGATATAGCCTTAGACGGGGCGATAGATAGGAACGAACAAAGATTCGACGATACGTTCGGCGGGTACGATAATGTAAGTGTTTGAATTTGATTTGATTTGAATTTGATTTCATTTCGCACATCGTGAAATAAAATATCAGAGCGATATATAAATGCGCATATTAAAACCGTACGCCACGGATATCGAACGATTCGAAGATACGAATACTGCAAATAGTGCAAATAGTGCAAATACTGCAAATAGTGCAAATACTGCAAATAGTGCAAATACTACAGACGCTACGACAAATATAGATTCGGCGATAATGGCCGTGACATCTTTGACTGCTAACAGCGCAGAGTCTGAATCGGAAGAAGCTATACCGGAAGAAGTTGTACCGGAAGAAGCTGTATCGGAAGAAGTTGTACCGGAAGAAGCTATATCGGAAGAAGTTATACCGGAAGCAATCGTACCGGAAGATGATGGCGGAAACACATGGGCGTTATTTTGGTACATCATACTCGGTTTGATCGCAGTGTTTGTTTTGTTTCTCGTATTCTTTATAGCATTCTCTGAAGGCAGCGAGCGTATAAATAAATCGGGTAACATTGAAATTAGCGAATCTGAATCCGATTAGACTTTTACGCTTTATGTTTTACCCGGTTCCGCAGAGTAACATCCTTGACCTGAGACGTGAAGGCGATTAAAATGCAATCGTAGTACATCGGATCCGTTTTGATGTAGTGGAATACGATCTGATGTTCGATCGGATTGTCATGCGTATCATGCGCGTCAGCTGTTTCTGGCATATCCGGTGTATCCCCCACCGGATACGCTTTATCTTCGTTGTACGCCGCCAACACGTCATCAAAATCGTCGAACACGTATTTGATGCAGCGTATGCCGATAGATTTAACAGAGATCGATAGTTCGCGCGGGCCGTTGTTTGTTATGTCACACTTTTCACAATGCACGTAATGATCGTATATGACTTTCACTATGTTATGATGCTGCTTCAGTTTGGATATTTCTTTCGGCAGAGCAGAGCACGGCACAAACATGATCGGGATGTTTGGTTTTATTACGTACGACGTGACAGACTTTGTTGAGCTGTTTGAATTCTCATCTACTGCTTCTTCAATATCGCCGGATTCTACATCATCGGCCTCAGCGTTATCGGAATCTGCGTCGTCCGCTACGTCAGAAACATCGATATCTGTATCCGCATCCGCATCCGCATCCGCATTTTCATCATCGTTATCCGAATATATTTCATCCGTATTTTCAACATAGTCATCGCATTCTGCGCCGATCGTACTAATCGTGCTGATCGTCCCAAATAGTTCTGCTCTAGCTGCTTCGGCAATTTTAGCAGCTTCAGCTGCTTCGGCTGCTTTGTATTTGGCATCGGCCTCGGCTTTTTGTATATTTTCCAGCTTCTGTAGTTTTCTCACGATATTTTGGCCAAACTTCAGCGTGTTGATCGGTACGAATTTGCATTCGCCTCGTAGAGCGTCTTTAAATTTGCGCATACTCGGAAAATCCGATCGCGGCCCTTCTATGACGTCCTTTATCAGCTCTGTGCTCAGCGGTTCAGTGTAGATATAAGTCCGGCTCACAACTGTGACATACCTGTTCATATTGTTGTCGTTGTAGACTTTGATGATGCCGGATGAGTTCTTTTTGTTATGCTTGTCTAGAGTTCCATCGTTTGCCACCATGTCTGACGCTATTTCACAAATACCGACAAAACAACCCGGTTCCGATTTCGTTCGCCCCGTGACCTGATACAGCAGCACAACATCCGATACCGTAATATTCGAATGGCTGAACGCCGATATGTAGTACCGCTTCCTCGAAAAGTTATACAGTATCACGTCACACTGCTCACGCGTCAAGACGTATATCCAGAAATTCGATAAGTTCGTTACGGCGACAGTCCCGCATTCAAATAGCACTTCCATCGTATCCGAATCTGTTGAACGGTTCGATATAGATTTGTGTTTTGTTTTTGATTTGCTAGATCTGCCAGATCTGCTAGACCTGCTAGACCTACTAGCCCCATCAGATCCGTCATCATGCGACTTAGTAGATCCGCTGCCTTTGATCGGCGGCATTTTAATACAGATCATATACATACGTTTCAGAGCGAATCGAATGCAATTTTTTGATAAAACAAACTATTTGAACAAAGACTTCGTGATGGTGCGGCTCGGATTTTTGTGTGATCGTTCGATCTTATTCAGAGCATCGGATAGGTTTTTGTTTTTGATCCGCTCGTTCAGTTTTTTCCCGGCGATGTACCTCTGACTGAATATCTCGTCTTTCGATATCCACCCGATCGATCGTTTTATCTTATCGTGGGCCTCGTACTCGCCAAATACGTCTTTTTTCAGAACACGTTCGTCATCCGTACACTCGACAATAAAAATCAAGTACTTCGCATTCGGAACGTATATCGTGCGGTTCGGCTGACTCATCGCAGTTTGTAGACGCTCGATAATAGACTCGCTGCTTATGACGCTATTCGTCTCTTCCTCAACCTCGCGGGCCGCCGCATCTTCTATCGAATCGTCCGTCAGATCTATCTTGCCGCCGATGTCCTCGTACTTGTTGTCCTTGTATATCAGCAAGATTTCCATCTTTTCAGTCATGTCAGACTTGTCAAGTCTGTCAGCCTTGTCAGACTTGTCAGACTTTTCAAGATCGTCTGCAGATTGTGTAAGAGCCGCCTGTTCGCGTTCTTTTATCTGCTGGCTCGATAGGCTTTTTGTTTTGCGGATCCTTTTGATGTTCGGTTTTTTTGTTTCGACGTACCTGTACAACACAACGCCTGTAGCCATCACGGGGTACGACCCTCTGAAGTAAAAGACCTTGCGGTTCGACTTCGTGATAGATGACGTAACATCGTTTGATGTAATAGCCTTAGACGCAACGGCCTTTGGCAGAACGGTCTTAGACGGAGCGGGTTTGGCTCTATTTGGTTTCTTTTTACTGATGTCCGCTATATCCGCAAGCACTTCGACCTGATCCGTTATATCATCAGTGTCTGAATCCGTGTCCGCGGATGACGTAGATTCGCATATAATTTGAAACGGATCTGTCGAATCGGAATCCGTTTCAGATCTTGTGCTTGTATCTGTATTTGTATCCGTGTCAGACATGCGATATGTATATATGTAGAGCTTTTTGTATCGGTCGATAAATAATCAATTTTTATGGCCATATAGTATAATGTCTAGCGGGATGCCGATGGCCGATGCTAGCCAAAAGAAGCGGAATGCTATTAAGGAGGGGCGTGACGGATTCTATTATCTCTGGGTCCCGGAAATGAATAAGTCCGTACGGATGAATGACAAAGCGCGCGATACGTATTTATCGATGCCGGATGGTATGCATCCTTATCAGAGTTTAGATATGCACAAGCTGGGCAACGTTAGATACGCACCGGTTGTAGCGATAGATAAGTACGATTTGCATAGAACAAAGTTTGAGCAGATCATGGATTCGATCGAACCGAATCGGAACTACGATCTGGTATCGGACATAGATATCTACAAAATGAAGAGGGATGATCCGGATATAGACGCAAAGTATCTTGCTCTACAAGATCCGCAGCTGACCGAGCATCTGAAACGGTTTTCCAAGCTCAAGCTCAAAAGCGATATTTCTAAGATCGGTGATTTTATTTTTGTGCCGTACATACCGTCGGAGCAAAACATAATAAGTACGGATGAACTAACGCCGCACAACATATACACAAAAATAAACATCGTAAACAATTCGGGTTTCATGGCGTATCTGAAGAATCTGATAAAAGACGACATGCAGCGCGGCCGGCTGATCTACGAATTCAACAAGATGTTCTATTTTTATCACAACATGCTAGACACGATGACCAAATACATCCAACGCGAAGTCACACCGTTGAATATTATAGACACCGTAATACAGCTTGAGAAGATCAGGGTGTACGGGATTAATAAGCAAACTATCAAGAATAGGATTGTAGACCGTAATACCGAACTTGCAAAGTACAAAAAATATGTGAAGAGTTCGACGTGTATCGCGGACTACGATGCGTATTTTTCCGATCTAGCGCAACTAAACGGGATAGCAGAGATTCCGGATTATATTCAGAGGATCAGGAATTGTAACGCGTCTTCGCTCAACCTAGACTCTATGATCTACAAGGATCTGGATAATAAGCAGATGACAGATGACACGGCGTACAATTTTTGCAAAACGATGAAATTTGCGCCGACAGACACGTTCGAGGGCAAGACGTATCAGGCAAAGTGTAGAGCGTTTGCAGAAAAAATCAAAAACGATGACGTGAGAGCCGTTTTATTGAAAGACGAACTATTCACGAACTTCAAAAAGGATAGGTGTCTGAACCTATCTGATCACAGCATAGAAGAGTTCGATCTACTAGAGAAGTTTATGCCTGAGTGGCACGAAGCCGTATCTAATGGCGATTTACAAACGGCCTTTAATCACAGGCAGATGTTAGTAGGCGACACCAATGTCACGACGTTCTTTCGAAACTGTACACTTTTTTACAGATCGGATCCGTTCATCAGCAAGGAGTGTGATCTACCGGGTCTGGTACACGACATCGAACTGAATAAAATTATCGTATCTTGTGTAGCGGGACGGGAAGACGTATTCCCTATACGGATCGTAGACGGGAAGTATGTTGAAAATATCAAGATGTACGAACCTTTCAAATTTAAAGATGGCGATATACTTTTGGGATCTCTGTCTATCAAACTAAAAGGTAAGAGGACCGACTACAAAGACAGGTACTACAACAACTATCTCTATTACAACCCGAACGAAAGATTCAAACTGAGGCCAATAAACTTTAGATCGAACGTCATTATACCCGGAACTATTATCGAGCACGTTAGGGTTCTGTATCTAGAGATGAACACTCTGCTGTACTACGAGGACGACATGAAAACGAAGTTGTACTTCTACAAGTTCTACAACAAAGATCGTTCGAACTTCGACGTCTTTGTCTCTAAGTACGACAAGGCTCAGATACAGAAAAAGTACGAATCATTCAAATCCATCGAGAACCCGGATCTTGAAGGCCTGATCCCTGTGACTCTAGAAAAAGACACCGACAAGAAGTTCAAGTTCAGGGAGATCGCTAGTGGCGCGCAGATAGGTGGTGGATCTGAATCTGAATCTGGATCTGAATCTGGGTCAGAACAAGAAGGAACAGACTATAGGTTCGATTTTAAATGTGACGATATAAAAGACTACAAGTGGGATATCAAATCGAACGATGAGCCGCTTGTTTTCGACAAAGATGTATTCTCAATATCTCTGTATTTGGAACAGCTGAAGCTAATCGACAAATTTATGAAGATGGCCGGGAGTGAAGTGTACGATACAAAATGCACACCCATACACTACGTCAAAGGCGTTACAACACCAACTATGGCCCGGATGAAGCAGGAAGATGTAAAAGAGATATGGAAAGAAAAAGGCATCGAAAAGAAAGATACGTCTGGAAAGATGTACGATGCGACATTGAGCCTCATTAAGGAGAATCAGACTATACTTGCGTACAACTTTGAATCAACTTTGGGCATACGGATCTACCGCCATCTGAACAGCTATCTAAAACCGGCGTACGGATCGAAGTATCTGATATTCTCAAAAAATCACTACGTATTAGACGGTCTGCTTCTGTACGCCAAGTCTGTCATACTCAAAGACATCAGCCAAGATATCGCGTTTTATTTATACGGGTACAAATACGAGCCCTTCAGCAAAGTCACGAATTATTTGGATACAAATAAAGTACGGTACATGATGATCAGCGAACCGATGAACGATAGGTGGCTAGACAATCAAAAAATAGAAAAGATCGATCTCAGCATCATAGACATCGTGATCGGGATAGACGATCTACTGAGTATCAGGTACGCGTATCTCTTTCAGTCTCAACTGCCACCAATTGTACTGAGTCTCAAAAATCTAAGCGTAGGCGGTTCGATGATTCTGAACACGTGTCTAATTCCGAACAAGATGGTGTTCAATTTTATATCTTTTGTATCTTGCTTCTTTGAACAGTCTTTCGTATCGGAGTTCGCCGAATCTGAACTACATGCGACGGGGCAGATCGTGTTTTCTTTTATTATTTTCAAAAAGTTCAAAGGATGCGACCAGCAGAATATCAATAAGATGCTAGAACTGAATCGGATAATGTACGAGTTCGATGAGACCGGAGGGTACGGGTTCGATGTAAAAGATCCGTATATCAGACGCATGTTCGAACTGGATCGGGAAGACGTAGTTCGAAACAAAAAAGAAAAAGATATAGACAAAGACAAAGATACAGACGACGATTATGTTGAGGCAGACAAGCCTAATGCCGATAAGCCGAATGCAGATAAACCAAAACCAAAACCAAACACAGCCGACACAAAGGTTAAGCGCGCAACAAAATACGTCACATCGATTATCGGCATAGACTCTAGCCGGATCGCGGAACAGTACAAGGCGTACAAAGAGTATACAAAGATGATGTGTCTGGGATCTATACGGAATTTTTCGAATCGGCTCTCTATATTCATGAATAAGCACAACAAAGAGTATACAGACATGACTTGCTCAAACGCGAAGGCTATGGCTATCTTTTTAGCGAGAAAGTACGACATGCCGCTGCTAGACTGGGCGCAGGCCGTACCAACAGAGTACTTCGATAAGATGATCGAGACGAGATTTAAAAATATCGGCTACACGTCTCTGTACGATTTGGAGCGTATTGATAAAATACAGCTCAAACTAATAGAATCAACTAAGCTGAGCTGCGAATACTGTGCGGAGCTAGATAAGAATCTGCTGATATCGGAACTGGCGTACCTGTATATCGAAAAGATCAACTACGACAAGTACAAAGGGGTCGAGCTATTTATCAACAACAAGTACAAGGATATGAATCGGCTTCTGCAGCAAGAGCGCGGGATAAATATTATGGGATCGTACGTCAGCCGGGCGTGGATCAAGTTTTACGAACTGCTGTCAGACACTAATTTATTAAAATCGCATGCTAATAAAAAAGAGCTCAACGTGTTCCATATCTGTGAAGCGCCTGGCAATTTTATCATGAGTGCGACGAAATACATAGAGCTGAATACGAAAATCGGGCAGTACAACTGGAAAGCACAATCTCTGTCCGAACTACTGGCGGATATACACGATGCGTACGGCTTTATGAAGCATACGGAAGATCGGTGGGATATGGGGCCCAAAGACACGGGTGATATTATGGATCCGTCTAATGTAGAATATTATCTGAACAAGTACAAAAATAATAATTTTGTAATCGGCGACTGCGGTGAAAAATGGTCACCCGGTACGCCAGACAACAAGAATCTGACGATATATCAGATGTTCTATGCTCTGCTGATACCGAACAAAGGTGGCGGGTTCGTAATTAAATCGTACTCTAGCAACTACAACAAAATGTATCTATGTCTGCTGTACATCGCGTGCTACGTTTTTGAGTCTGTACAGATCTTCAAGTCCAATATGAACTTCTGGTCACCGGAAGTCTACGTCGTAGGGAAAAACAAAAGAGAGCTGACAACAGATGAGATTTCTGTTCTGATGTCTAGTCTGCACAGTTTGGATAGTTTGGAAAAAGATCCGTCAGGCCAAAGTACAAAGTACCCGATAGCCGATCTGCCGACTAGCTTCGTCAAAACGTACGAATCGATCGTGTACGAACTAATTACGTACGCATCAGACATCAAAAAGTTCTTCGTATTCCTGTCGACTAACGATCAGATATTCAGTACAAACAAGTCTAACATCGCGTCGATCATCCAAGACAAAAATAAAGGATGGATCGATAAATATATGCCGAAAAAGTAATCTAATCGGGCAAAATATGCTTGTACGCTTTGAGCGGTTCTATCTTCTGGATCTGATGCTCGTCGTAGCGCCTGTGTAAGACTTTCCGTACAAACTCACGGATGCGGTTGTAACCTGCCTTGTCTATCTTGCCCAGCGTCAGCCCGGCCTTCCCGTGTATGCCTGCCGATTTGGCTATAATATCTGTGTATTTCAGCGGATCACCAAGTACGCCCGCCTTATTCATTTGCTCTATCTCGGCGTCCGATCTGATAGAGTACAGTTTTTGTATTGTTGTCTCTAGTATCGTATTTTTTGCAAACTCATACAGATATATCAGATCCATCGTATCGTACGCTTTCGACCGTAGGATCTTTTTCGTTATTTCGTACTCGATCAGACACACCTTGAAGCCCTGGAAATAAAAATGATGCGCCGGATTTGTCACCATGTCTGTCAGCGATTTCGGGCCGCCCATCTTGGATGTCATATCAAACCAATCTACATTCGCCAACGACCACGATTCTTTCCACAATTTCGATGATGGGATACCGGCGTCTACAAATACGAATTTCGACTTCGACATAAAACCGTACTCTATTTTCCGAACGAATAATTCTTCTTTGTTTGACTTGTTCGATTTTTCATGCTGATCATGACCAGCATGATGATCATTTTTGTCCGCCGTTATATGCGGCTGCCTGATATCTATGAACGCCGCATCTATATCTGTGTTCCGTCTAATGCCCAGCGCGTACATAGCCATACTGCCGAACATTATGAACCGATCCATCTCGTTGTGATTCGCGTTGTGATACAGATAAGACCGGATCGTCTGCATCATCAGATTAGATGTAAAATTAGAACTGTGCAAGTATAGCGATCTGTCTTGTACACCTAGCATCTTTATCGTATTCGCATTGAAGTACAGTTTCGAATACTCAACAGACTGGTAATGGTAGTCGTTGATGTGTATGATGTCGTTCCCTCTAATAGAGTCTGTTTGTTTTGTTTTTGTACTAGACTCCGATAAAACGGCCTCAACCATCGTATCCCGCAGATCTATCTTGTACTTAGCCGCCTGACCCGCGATCGGTAGATTAGATATGTTGTCGAATACGATGACCGTCAGTTCACCATTTTTATTTTTTTCATACCCGGCGTATTCCATCTTCTTGCGGATAAAATCTGTCCTCTTCTCGAAACTGAACTCGTCGTACAGCCAAAACATGACACCCTCTATCGTATTGTACGGCAGGTTATATTTCCGCACATAGTACACTTTGCCATCCGCCTCCAATTTCTTAATCAATTTGTCGATGTGCTTCGTACCGTACTGCCATACCGTTAAAATAAAAACCTGCGGCCGGTACTTCACATAGTTCAAACACAAGAAATCCGCATCCTCTACAGACAGACCTAATTCGTCTATCCGCTTTTGTTTGTTTGATTTCACAGAATCCGATACCGATATCCTATTCAATAGCTCCGTATAGTACGCATCCGGGCTGTTGTACGCCGCAATATCTCGTAGGGCGCCGATATAGTCGAACGGTTCTAATTCGTTTATCATTTTGTGAGACGTCTTGTCGCTTTCAACAATATTCGGGCTCTGGTACAGAGCGTAGAATGGGGCGTACTGGAAACCCTGTCGTATGAAGTAGTACTTTATCTGATCGGCTATCAGATCCGCCTTATTAATGTTGTAGAACTTTGACACAACGTCCGCAATCGGATTCTGCTCAACCTTCGTATACTTCACAATTTTGCTCTTCATACGGCTCTGCAAATTATGTATGATCCGCGTTTTGTCCGCCTTGCTAGACTGATCTGACCGGCTAGACCGATCTTTGTCTAATTCTTTACTCAGTAAGCTCATCTTACGCATATCTTTCTTTTTGTACTCCATCATGTCTATCTGCCGCAGGATATTGTTCTCCGTAAAGAAAAAGCTTTTCAATCGAACAGGCCCCATTATGTCCTCTAGCATATTACGATACATCGCCTGGTCGAAAAGGCTGTCCGATTCCGCCATCAGCTCGATATGCTGGTCTAGACTCTTGTGCTTTCCGTACCCTACGTTGTCGTACACTTTCAACAGATGTGTAAAAGAATCCGTATCCTCTTGCGATCTAACAGACTCCGGCAGTATCAGATCAACTTTCTGCACTTTCTGCACAAACCTGTCCCGCACACCCTCTATCATCAGATCGTACGCCTTCTTATTTGTCAATCCTTCGGCTTGTAATATCGATACGACTTCCGCTCTGTCCTTAATCGTATTTGTATCTGTATCTGTTTCAATATCGATATCAATATCCTCATCCCTATTCATGTCGTACTTGAGATGTATATACATATGCATCTTAAAAAAATCAAAGCGGTTTATCGATTCACCCGCCTCGCTAGCCTTATCTTTGGCTTCGGTTTAATTTGCCGCTTTTCGTCAGAACCCGATGACTTGGATGAGCTGGATGAGCTAGATGAGCTGGATGAGCTGGATGACTTTGATGAGCTTACTGAGCTAGAACTATCTGAACTATCTGAACTATCTGCATCGTCATCTGTTTTATCAGGCGCTCTATATTCGGGCGGTCCATCCTCCAAGATGGGCGATCTTGTTTTTATTACAATGTACTTGTCGTCCGATTTAATACGATCCGCCTTATTCGATGCATTACGTACAACATCGGGCTCGGCATCTGGTTCTACGTTTGGTTCTACATCTGGTTCGGCTTCATATACTGTCTCAGGTTCTGTCTCCGGCTCTTCATCTGGCTCAGCTTCATGTACTGTCTCGGGTTCTGTCTCCGGTACTTTATCCGGCTCAGCTTCATGTACTGTCTCGGGTTCTGTCTCCGGTACTTTATCCGGCTCCATCTCAGGCTCTGCATCTAGCTCTGCATCCGGTTCTACATCTGGCTCCATCTCAGGCTCTGCATCTAGCTCTGCATCCGGTTCTACATCTGGCTCCATCTCAGGCTCTACATCTGGCTCGACATCTGGCTCGACATCTGGCTCTGTTTCAGCATCATATTCATATTCATGCGTCTCTGCATCTGCATACACAATCTGTTTAGCGTGTTTAGCATATAGCACAGAATCTAGACCGCTAAACCCTTCGCTCAGGCCGGCCACAGCTTCGATGAATACGCATAAGGGTCGTGCGATGTAGTACCGCAGAGCGTACGATGCTATATTTTCATTTTGGAACGATACGATTAGGCCTAGCCTCCTAAATCTTTCGCGTATATGTATACGATCTGCATGTGATATGGCGAACCAACACAGTACGACAGAAATGATAATCGCGATCCTGTAGATAAAAAAATACAGCCCGAACATATTCTAGAGGTCTGTTAAATCTTCGGGTGTTTAAACACAAAAGTACGCGGATTATACGAAACATTTTTGTGTCAGATTACCTTTGCTCGCCTCGATCACGGCGTCTTTGATTATCAGCATATGATCGCCGTTAAAAGTCAGAGCATAACCCTCTTCGTCTTCGATGATCTGGCCCGATGTCGCTAGCTTTTTCTTCAGCTGCTGCGCGATGTCCTTAATCTGGTCCTCCGTTATCCACTGATTTATGTTGTACAGATACGTCCGGGTCGCCTTCTTGATCTTGCGGTGCTTAATAATAATCTTTGACTTGTCCATCGTGCCGGCTACTGTATTAGGGTTTGTTGTTTTTGTCTTCGGATTCGGTTTTGTATTCGGATTCGGTTTTGTATTCGGATTCGGTTTTGTGCTCGTACTTGTGCTTGTACTTGTCTCCGTCTTTGTATGCTCATCCAAAAAGCTATCCATCTTTGTCTTGATGTATCGATGTGTATAATGCTGTATCTAAACGTATCCGTCCAACATGATAAAAAATCAAATTTTTGCGCTAGTTGATCTCGTACACCGTCTCATGCTTAATCGGGTACTTTGTAGTCGGCCGATGGAAGTCGTCTGTCATCTTTTTGACCGGGCTGATGTACTGCGGCCATGTGCTCTTATGGTCTTGATGGTCTAGACGGTCTTCATAATCTCCGCGATTTCTGTCCTGCAAGTATTTCAAAAGATGCATATTCCAATTATCCGTACCGCGGCTGAAAGTGTTTTGCCCGATAAGGCGGTCCGGTTTCGATGTAAAGACGTTCGATAGAGCGAACGATCTTTCGGTATCGTACGATTTGTACGGATCGTACGACGTATTTTCATAAAGATCCGTGACGTACCGCTTCTCGTAGTCTTTGTACTTGGCTTCTCGTAACTTTGCCCACTCATCCATCTCGTACCTATCGCGAGCTTGAGCGTAATCTCCGTGACCTGTGTGACCTGTGTGACCTGTGTGACCTCTATGACCGGTGTAATCTTTTATCATAGCCGAACGATCGCTATAATATTCGCCGTACAGCTCATCCATCTCGTCTAGCTCGACCTGCGTCGCACTACCCCACACGTCATCTATACTTGTCTCCGTATCCGTACTCTTGTCCTGATCTTCATAGACTGCTGAGTATTTCGGATCGAAAGCGTCTTGTAAGTGTTCTTGTGATTGTATCATATTATGCTTGATCGTATCGGCTTGCGTGATCAGGATTTTTGCGTTCGGGCTAGACCTTTCAAGGATGTCTCGCATGGCTTCTACGATAAGCGGCTTCGTATCGGTGAACGGATTACAACGTATATCAAACAGCTCTGTCACGATTTTCGGCATGTTGATTATGCCTTCTATCTTGTTGTTCGTCAGGATCAGCGTTTTGACCTTGTCCGGTAAGATCGGAACAAACGACAAGTAATTCTGCTCTAGATCTATCAACCGGGCCCCGGATGGAAAAGCCGATACATTTATCTTGCGGATACTAGAATTACGCGCATGCAGCTTTTTTAACGATGCCGGCAGTTTGTTTATGACAGGGATCTTCGTCTTCCGGATATGCAGCTGCCTTACAGAGTCCGGTATCCGATCTATGTTTGTGATCCGGGTCTTGGCTATGTCCAACGTGTCTAGCTGAGACAGGTGTGTGATTGTTGACGTGTTATCGATAGACGTCTTACGCATGAACAGATACTTCATAGTTTGCGGGAATTCAGTATAGCCCTCTAGCTCGTTGTACGAAATGTCCAACCAGCTGACATTCGTGTCTCGCAAAAACACACAGTCTATCATGTTGTACGACGCGTCTAGCTGCTCTAACGAAACCGGTAGCTCAGACCCTACGATCATCGTCAGCGCATTGCTCCGTACGTTCAGACTCTCTACAAGCGATGGTAAGTTCGATAGCGCTGACAGTTTACAGTTATCCAACGTCAGCATCCTGATCCAATCAAATCTACGCAGACCCGCCGGAAGTTTCGATAAATGTCTGAGCTCAATTACGACTTCCGTCTTCTTTTCTGCAGCCATGTACAACTCCGTCAAAATCGATCTGGCCTTCTGATAGTGCTCTAACTCTATCTGTTGCAGGTGAGATCCAACCGGATTCTGATCTAACGCATCCAAATCGATCAGCGAATCGTCTGATGACGTGTCGTATGTTAAGTCAGTCGATGCCGCGTGCTCTGCTTGGTTAGCTGGATCAGCTGGATCGGCTTGATCAGCTTGATCAGCTGGATCGGCTTGATCAGCTTGATCAGCTGGATCGGCTGGATCAGCTGGATCAGCTGGATCAGCTGGATCAGCTGGATCAGCTGGATCAGCTGGATCAGCTGGATCAGCTGGATCAGCTGGATTAGTCTTAGTCTGATCTGTTACGCTCTGTCTATCTTGTACGGAACTCATTGATCGATGTTTTGTTGCTCAACAAGACAGGCAAGGCTAATAATAAAAAGATCAATTTTTTTAACGGTCAAGTATATACGAATGGGCGACATCGGCATGGATAGACAAACCATGAGCAAGATCGCTAAACTAATAAGCGTAATCAACGAGCGTGTTGTAGATTACAGAGATATTGCGGAAGAAGAAAATGCAGAAAAGATAAAAAAGTCCAAAGTCGATCGGGCGATCGAACATATGGATGAGATGTATGAGAAGTTCGGTCTGCATCAAAAAGTCGTAGCGTTTTTTAACGGCCGCGTATGGAACGTCGTACAGCTAGACTCTATGCTCAAACGGCCGATCCTGGTGTACAAACACTGGTCCGACAAAGATCAAGTATACTATACAAACTCTCTGTTTGTCTGCCCTCTGACTCTGCGGTCCATGATATACAAAGGCAAAGTGAAAGTGCATTCTATCAAAGAGTACGAGATTACACTACTCAACGAAGATACGGGGGATATCTTCCCTATATCGAATCCTTATACCGGGCGGTTAGACGCTGAAGGGAAAGAGAAAACTATAAAATCGCATGTCAAACGGCACGAAGTTAAGATTCTAGAGCATCGGGATATCTTTGCATTTGATTCGGATCCCACGTATGTCGTACTAGATGATGTTGTACCACATCTAGCAAAAGAGAAGCATATTGTATCGATTTTGATGGATTCGTATGATCCGGCAGACCCGTATCTGAACTACTACACTAATCGTATCGGCGCGTACAACGAGACTCTGAGCACGACGCTCCACCCGAAGTCTCTGCTGTACATGGTTCAGTACTACTCCAAATCAGACGGCACGTACAGACATCTTGCACTCGTATCATCGAACATCGACAAGCATAGTGTTACGGGGTACAAGTACAAACTGTCCAAAGTATGGAAGTACACCGAAACAAATAAAGATAATCTGATCGACAAAAGGGCTTTCACATATCCGATACTATGGTTCACGCTCGAAAAGCTGGGCATACACAACTACGATACACAGCTACTTAGCTGAGCAGCTCTTGAGCTAATACAAACAAATTTATTCAAAGACTTCCGACAGAACAGACCTGCTTAGGCATACGGATATCCGCTGGATCCGGTTGTAGTTGTACTCCGCGTTCAGCAAATCTAGCAGATCGATTTCGATCGTAGAGTTCCGTAGAGGATTGATGAACTCTAGAACGATCCTATTTTGGTGTGTGACTATGCTCCGTACGCTGTACAGAAAAGTGTTGCCCGCCATTATGCCGTCCAACATACCGGCCTCTAGTAGATTTATGAGCATCGTATGGATCTGCGAATTCGATTCGATATTATGGATGTTCAGCTTTATCGTGTATATCCGACCGCCCCGCGCTGCCGCTATGAAAGAGTTGATATTCGCGTGTTCGATGTCTATGCCAAACTTATTGATCAGGAATACGATGGTCTTGATCAGCAAATTGAACAGTAGATCTGGCCGATGCCGATCCTCTACCTCTACTATGATCGGCTTATCATCTATCCCAACCAACACGCTTCGATCGACAGACACGAATACGGGCGTATCGTAAGAGTCCGTGTTCTTATTGAAAAAGTAAAACTCGAATTCAACTGTTTCGGCGTCTGTCACCGGCTTGAATTTTATCGTGTTGTATATGCTGCACACGATCATGTATATTTTGATCATAGGCACCTGCTCGATGATGTCCGACGATACGGATGCCGGTGACGCCTTGTACCGCATACCTAATTTCGATATATCAGACCGCTCTAATTCTAATTCTGATATATCCGGTGTACAGACTTTGCGCATAATTAGCGGCCGTTGAGTATTCTTATGGTACAGCGTGTATACGTGATCCGACTCTTTCAGCCGAATGGGTTTGTTATTGTTAGATCGTCTGGGTTTGACAGATCTGTTAGACCTGGTTGATTTAACAGATCCGCCCAATATAGCATCCAACAAATCGCATCGCAGATGATGTTTTGTGTCTCTCGTCACGCTTATTATATCATTAGTATGCATATCCTTGTTGTGCGAAGATGTAGATGCAGATGTAGAGCCCCCGGTACAGAAATCCTTTATAAATTCGATGTCTTTGTTTGTTTTCATTCGGATGCTATAAACTCGATCCGTACATTTTTTAGACAGCGGGTGATACTTGTTCTTGTACATGTTCTTGTACATGTTCTGCTTTGAACGCATCCAGCATATTCGAAAAGTGATTGAACAGCACGAAATCATCGAATAACGGCCCCGTACTATGCCGGATATTTATGATGTACTTGCGGTCTATTTTGGCATCTGCATAAAATCTTATCAGACTGTTGATCAGGTTAGACATCCGCCGCCGCACTATCTTGTGGTATTTAATGAAATACGGATCCGTACTAGCAGTCTGCATAATTTGCGCGTACTTTTGTAGCGTATCCAATCCGATATACCGATACATCTTCATGTTATGAGTATTCGGCATCCCGGCCTGCCCGACGTACAAGATGTAGTACTCCATATTAATTCTATCGTCCTCTATCGCTGTGATCTTTGTTTGGATCTGCGATAGATGGCGATTAATGTCTTCCATCCTCTGCATAAAATCATACATCCCGGCATGCGCTTGCTTTTCATCAGACACACCGCCTTTTTGCATGATTTGCATACTTGGCATATTTATTTTGTACAACTCAGACAGACTGTTCCGAATATGCTGCATATCTTTCGCGCTATCCGATGCTACGCTAGCAGGTTCGGCCTGTTTTGCTTGTTTTGCTTGTTTTGCTTGTTCTGCCAATAGTTTTATGCACGTTTCGATTTGTGTAATCGAACCTGTTCGAATAGATTCCAACGAACATACCGATGTTGACAGATCGACATCTACTTTGACGTCTACCATACGGTCCGCCGCAGCTATAGCAGACCCATCTTCTAGTTTCAACACGTACTGTACGTCATGCTCATCTACTTTGTACGATGCTGTAATAGATTTACTCCGATCTGGCTGGCCTGGCTGACCTGGCTGTTCTTGTTGTTCTTGTTGTATTTCAAATTCGTACGCTTTGAATATCGGCATATTAATCTGAATCCGCGACTGGATTCGGCGGTCTAAATCGTTTAAAATGCTCGACAAATTACGAAGCAGAGTATTATTGAGATTCAGCTGGCCCGATATAGCGTTAAATACTTTCGCTGCTTCTGTTTTATCACCGGTCGATTGTAATCGCTCTAGCAGCTCGTAGCTCGATATTAGCGGGCTGAACAGTTCGATCAATCCGTACGCCGGTTTTTGTTTTTTGTTCGATTTTCCACGAAATACGATCCGGCCATCCGATGTCTGTAGCTGTTCTAAATTTTGTGATGCTCCGACATTCTGTATCAAATTATCGTATTGCCGATATACATTTTCGACTTCTAGCCCGGCCGACTCTACATCCATTTTATTTATATCTGTCAGCACGCCCTCTAGCCTCTCTGCAAAATTACGTAACGTCGTACCGAACCCTTCTAATGTCTTTTGATCTACTTCCGCCGACGCATTACGTACAAAATCTATCACGGTATTTGATTTGTCTCTGACTATGGCCGGCGTAAGAACTACACCGCCTTGCTGATTTGGCTGATTTAGCTGATTACGCTGATTACGCTGATCCGATAAATATCTGTCTATGACTCTCATATTATGGCGCGCATCTTGCAGTACGGATTCTATATACGATCGTATTTTGGTACGTACAGATGATGCGTCCATCAAGTATCTGTATGCTTATA
>Ga0315288_10000555_pt1 | contig 46965 bp, 54 predicted proteins | sample YL17G11_20_MG_FD_203454 | JGI IMG/M metagenome (GOLD analysis project Ga0315288, IMG submission 203454) | Sediment microbial communities from Yellowstone Lake, YNP, Wyoming, USA - YL17G11_20 | ecosystem: Environmental > Aquatic > Freshwater > Lake > Sediment | place: USA: Wyoming | collected... | reverse complement strand
CGCTGATGGTTATGGTCGCAACATTGAAAGCTATTGTCTGTCGGAAGCTCTAAAACTCATTCGCCGGGACTTCCTTCACATTAGAGCACTCATTACCTACGCCGATGCAGAAGTTGGACATCGAGGAGTCATATATCAGGCTTGTGGTTTCTACTATCAAGGAAACTCCGCTTTGGCTCTGATGCCCAACTACTCAGTATCGCTTACAGGACCGCCATACAAATGGATTCATTCCCGAACGATTTCTGCTACTTACGGCTCGCATAATGTTGACCACTTAAAGAGGAAGATTGGTCATACTTTCTGGCGTAAGAAGGAATCCTCCAAACACCGATACTTCTGTCTTTTAGGCAATAAAATAGATCGGAAGAAGATACTGGCCAAACTTAAACATCCCTATCTCGCCTACCCAAAGGATACGGATTACACAGACGAAATCGAAGAAATCAAAGTAGATTCAGTCGTAGAAAATCCGTTTTTTGGATGACCTTATCATATTTATAAGTTGACGATTTGTAATCACTTATAGATAAGGTCAATTTATGCAGAAAGAAACATTCAAGAAACTGATTAGAGATACCCTCACTGAGATGCGCACACCATCCAAGGAAGAACGGCTGAAGGCATCCCTACGAAACCTGGTTGGAGAAGTCATCAACGAAATCGCTAGCGTATCTACTCCCGAACCTGACAAAGATGAGACGGAGAAAATCAACAAGCAGTTTGCGAAGAAGGGTAATGAGCGACTTGACCAATCCAACAAAGACCTCCTGGAAGAACTGGAAAAAATCGTCAAGGACATCAACGCAGATTGGGAAGTGTATATCGACGACAACAAGGATTACGTCATTGACGCCAAAGATTATCTTAAGGTCAGAATTTGTCCCCGCTACGAAAACAACTTTGATGTTGAAGCCCTCGTTAAAATGCAGGACCGGATTCGTGCTATCGCGTTGACCTGGCCTCAAGTGAAAGCTTTCGTCAAAGCTAACTTCAAGGAATTGGAAGCCAAAGTTGATACTCTCAAGAATACGGCGATGGATCATCTCAAGGATAAGACCGACAAGGCTGCTGCAGGATTGCCCGATACGTCTATCAAGAATCGTGGTGAGAAGACCAATGGTGAAGACGCCAAGATCAAATCCACTAAAAAAGACGACATGGATTACAACAAGCCTGAAGTTGAACGGGATGAAGATCAGCCAGATCAACCAATGAAGACAGTTGCCGATAAAGATATCAAGAAACAAAGAGATTTCAAGGATACTAAACCAACGCCTCCAAAACACAAGACCGACAAGAAACTGGTCATCAAGATGCGTGGTAAGAAAAGAGACTAATACTATGAAAAAACTATTCGAAAATGTAGATGGCAACACCTTTAAGGTGGTAAGTGAAATGGAAGGACCACAACTTCCTCACCAGGACGCGTTGAGATCAAACGCTGACCAACTCCAAAAACTTCTCAAGACTCGTGGTAAAGACGCTGCGTGGTTTGGTCTTTTTACTATGGTAAAAAAAGGTGAGGTGGATTACAAAGGATTCAAGGCTTTGGCCAAAACGATCCCAAGTATGGAATGGCATACAGGCGGAACAACTTCTTACACCGCGTAATTTTTGTGAAAAAATCACAACTCAAACAACTCATTAGAGAGATTTCGGATAATCTTGCTAAAGACCCGAACTATATCGCGGGATATCGTTTGGGGGAAGATAGTGGTTATACTGGTGAAGATGCTCTCGGAGTCAAATTAAAACCAAAAATATTCCAGATGGGCTATAGAAATGGATATTGGGCTGGTTGGCGCAAACGTTGGAATGAAAAACTTACCCAGAAGATAGTTTCAATCGGTCGTAATTTTGGTGATGATAATTTCCACAGAAAATTTGAAGGTGTATCTAAAACAACTGATCCGAAAATTTCTTATCAAATCCAATTATTAATACCGAGTTTAAAACAAATATATAGAGAACCAGTTGAACATGAATCTGTGGTTTATCAAGGATATGATACATTTAAGGCTACTCATTCAATCAATATCATGCCTGAAGAAAATATTACGAGATGGGCAAAACTTTACACTAAAGATTTCGTGGCATTTACCTTACAAATTAATTATAATGGAAAAGTATTGAATTGGGAAAATATAGATAAAAAACAGGTGTTTGATATGCTCGCGGCGCACTCCAGATATTACAGGAAACAGGAAGTAAGAGCTTCTGCCTAATCATTTGACCATCAACAGATTACGAAACGACACGCAAAAGCGTGTCTTTTCATTTGACACGATATAAAAAGTGGAGTATCTTGTCACCGATGAATAAAACTCTACTCTCTATGGCTGACAAAGACGTGACGCAGATGTTGAGCGATTGTGAATCTCTCAAACCCAAAGATTTGATACTGGACTCTCTCAAGTGGAAGTATTTGGTTCGCAGTGTGTTACGAGGAAAGAATATCCTCTTCATCGGCCCTTCCCGTGAAGGAAAAACCAAGGCCGCAAAAAGCGCAGCCGTCGCTCTTGGCCGTCAAGACAAGTTCTTCATCTTCAACCTTGGTTCTACTCAAGATGCCCGAGCCACCCTCATCGGCAATATGTATTACAGCAAGGAAAAGGGCACCTTCCTTGACGTGTCTCAGTTCGCCAAGGCCATTCAGATTCCAGGTGCCGTCATTTTGCTGGACGAACTCTCCCGTGGTCATCACGATGCCTGGAACATCCTTATGCCCGTCCTTGACCCCACTCAGAGGACACTGCGGCTGGATGAAGCCTTGGAATCAGCAGTGATTCACGTAGCGGAAGGTGTCACTTTTATCGCTACCGCCAACATCGGCAATGAATACACCGCCACCCGCGTTATGGATGCTGCTTTGACTTTCCGTTTCCCTGTTATTGTTGAGATGGAACCCCTTGACTATAAAGGGATGAGCACCCTCATTACCGTTCTTCATCCTGAGGCCAACCAAGAGCAGTTGGAGAATATGCTGAAACTCTGTCATATTTCCAACGACTCCAAGGTTCAGGTTCGTATGGACAACCCCAAGATTACCAAGTTTGTGCCCACCGGCGTCATCGTTGAAGCGGCTGAACTGGTGATTGATGGATTCACTCTCAAGGAAATCGCCGAAATGGTAGTCTATCCGATGTATGATGATTCGGGCGGGGCCGACAGCGAACGTCTATTCGCCAAATGTTTGGTTCAGAAACACTTGGATGCGGTTGCCGCTGCTGTTCCTTCTCCAATCCATAGCCCATCGGCACCCAAGTCAGATTCTAACGGTGGAAAGAAAGTCAACATCAAGTTCTAAGGTTTTATGCCGAAGAAAGTAAAGGACATCGAAGATTTTGTCGATGACACGACATTCTCCGACTTTTGGTTGGATGATGAAATCGTCGATCAGTATGTTCCTGAAGAAGCGAAGGGTCGTAAAGAGGCCACGTTCTCTTTGGATTTGATACAACTTTCTGCTTACCGCCGTGTCATTTCCAACTTCGTCACATTGTTGACCAGCAAAAACATCCCCGTCCAGTTCGCGGCTGAAGGAACACTGGAATCAGCGATGATTGGTGGCACAGGAGCGACCGATGGCAAAACCGTGTGGGTTTCTTCCTCTATTCGTAAGAAAAAGGATTTTGACTGGACGGTTGGGTTGTCTCTCCATGAAGGCGCTCACTGTATCAAGAGCGACTGGGATGTAGTCAAGACCATTTGGACAAGAATGCCTCAGACTTTCGTGGATAAGGCCAAGAAAAAGAACCTCTCCAACGAACAGATGGCTTATCTGTGCAAATGGGTGTTCAACGTGGTGGAAGACCGCTACATTGATACCTTTGTGTTCCGCACGGCTCCCGGCTATCGTGGCTACTATAAAGCGATGTATGAACGTCTCTGGAACAGCAAGGAAGTCTCCAAAGGTATCCGTTCTAAGTTTGCTCGTAAAGCCAGTTTGTTCGCCTATGAGTTTCGTATCGTCAACTTCACCAATCCCAATACCGATTTGAATGCTCTGCCGGGGTTGAGGAAGATGGCTGAAAAGTTTGCGATTGAAGACATCGAACGATTGACGACTACACGGGACCGCCTCAATTTAGCCTATGAACTGGCCGAGATGATCGTGGATAATTTGGGGAAACAACCCAAACAGCCCGACGGTGCAATGCAAACCATCAAGAAAGTGGCTACCATCCTTGATTTTATGCAGAGTGATGGTGAAGGAAAACAAAAAGGAAAAGGTAAGAAAGATGAAGAAGACAAAGACGGAGACGGAGAATCGGACGGGTCTAAGTCCGAAGGTGAGAATGAAAATGACAGCGGAACTGATGGCTCTGGGTCTGATACTGATGAGGAATCAGAAGATGACTCCAACGGAGAGGACAAAGAACCAAAAGACGACATAGACGACATTCTTGGTGGTTCAGATTCGCCGGCGGAAAAACCCGATCCCGAATCGAAAATCGACCCGAATGACATGGGCGACGCCAGTGAGTTCAAGAAGAATGAACTGGCCAAGATGCTCAAAGAGTTTGAGAAACAAAAGAAACTCCTGAAACACGACTTCGACAAGATAAAGGAAACCGTCACCCAAGGTGAAAAGGCTATTCTGGATGTCATTGAAAAGTTTGGTATCGTTTTGATGCCGGCGGGTCAGGGATATTCAACGGACGGTCAATACGAAAATGCCGGTGTTGATTGTATCGTGGTCCAGAAGTTGACCCGTGAGTTGATTGATGAAGGTTCCGGTGTAATGCCTATGGCCGTCTTCAGTAAGGCTCTCAATGGAGAGATTACACCCGTTCAGAAATACGAAGATGCCGTCAATAAAGGTTGGGTTTTGGGTAAACAACTTGGGAAGAAACTTCAGATTCGTGGTGAAGTCAACGTCACCAAGTTTATCCGCAAGCGAGCCGGGCGTCTTGAACGTCGGTTGCTCCACGGCATAGGCGCTGGTCTTGAAGACATCTTCAATCGGATTTTTGTTGAGAAATACAACAAGGCTCGAATGCACATTTCGGTGGACGCCAGTTCGTCGATGGATTGTGATTCCAAGTGGCTCCCGACAATGACCTGTTTGACTGCTATTTGTGTCGCCGCTTCGATGGTTGAAAACCTCAAGGTGTCTGTGTCGTTTCGCTGCACTCACCGTTTGACTGACGGTATGGAGTTGCCCTATATCATTCTTGCTTACGATTCAGAAGTCGATAAGATTGCTAAGGTGCGACAAATCTTTCCATATCTCAAGCCTGCCGGTTGCACGCCCGAAGGTTTGGCCTTTGAAGCCATTATGCACAAGTTCATTATTGGAAAGAAAACTGATGAACAAGACCATTACTTTGTCAATCTCTCCGACGGTGAACCTTGTTATATGCTTAGTGGTAATAGGAATAAATACAGCATCAATTTTGACTATCAAGGTAATGCTGCGGCTGAACACACCCGCCGTCAAGTAGAGAAAATGAGACACCAAGGCGTCAAGGTACTAAGTTATTTTATCAGTAGTGAAGTGGTTTCTTATGGTCGATGGGGATATATTCAAGGAATGGCTGGCCAAACCCAACCTTATAATAAGACCCTTAGTGACCAATTCGTTACGATGTATGGGAAAGATGGTAAGAACATAGACGTGACGAACGTAATGCAGATTGCTAAAACCATCAACTCTCTGTTTCTAGCGAAAGAATAAATTTGACAGACGTAACTTTTTATTGTATAGTGAGATACAATAGAAATCCCACCAAGGGGGATTAAACTAAAACAATAACTTATGAACAAAACTCAAAGAAAAAACAAAACAAAGCAAGTGATTACATGGCCCTCTAACAATGGATACTTTACCATAAAAGAGTTAGTTACAATGAATCAACACATGCTTACATTACCTCCCAAGTGTTCCGACATAACAATTCGTGTTCGCCTGAATAGGGCGATTACCGAACAAAATTCAGTCGCAGAAATCGGCGCCAAAAATGGTGGTAAAGGAAGACCTGAAAAGGTATTTGCTATGCGTCCCGTGAAACAATCTGTGTTGGATAAGGCTAAGGCTGATAGTATTCAACTGAAGGCAGAAACCTTATTGGTTGCTGTCATGGAAATCACCAATACGCCTGCTCCGGTCAATCCTGCTACGATTCCGATTACGCTTAATGAAACGAATTCGGTAACAGTTTAAGTCATTGACGCTGAATATATGGGCAAAAAACAAAACAAAGAATCGGCATTTACCCCTGCCCGTATATTCGGCGTTCTCGACACTCAAGAAAAAGTGCTCGTTTTAGTGTCGCTGGAAGAAACCGTCATTGATTTGGATATGGTTTTTAGAGACACCGCTCGATTTTTTAAGTGTGAATTTACCATTAACCCTGTGGTTGCGACGGAATAGCATTTGGCGGATTTCCAAGTGTTTTACCGACTTTTACGGCTTTCCCTTCATAGAAAGCCTTTTTCTTGAATGAAATTTTATCTGCTCCATCCCGTTTGTAATAGGCTACAGTTACTTTTGGAGGCAAATTTCTCACAGTCGCATCCACAAGATTCCGACTACCATACGCTACGGGCATATCCAGTTCGTCATCAAACAATGAAAACTCACTTGCTGACCGTTCAAAATAATGGTATATTACTGCTGTGGGGTCTATTCTTTTAAGTTGCATACAAATATACATATGAATTCAGATGAAGCAAGAAACGAGTTTTTTGGTGAAGAAATGTTCGATTTCGAAGCCGAAAAAAAGGCGGTCATTGCTAATCTGGACTGGCTGAAATCTTGCTCTGTTGAAGAGTTTACTTTCTACAAAAAACATCAGGAAATTATCACACAGAGGGATAAGATTGCCAATGCCGGCCGAACCAAGGCCCGTATTTGGCGCCCAAACGACTTGAATGACGAAGAGGGGACGATAAAAGAGATTGAGGCTCTTAAACCCAAAGTTATTTGTACTCTTCTAACTAAGAATGTTGAATCGGATAATGAAGACTGGTTGAACCTCCGCATTTTCAGTCATAGCGCAGAACACATTCAGGCTCCCTGTCGGTTTCTCAAGTTTCTTGTGGTGGATGAAGTAACCAATCAGATACTTGGATTTTTCTCTGTCGCCAGTGACGTTATTTCCATCAAAGATAGAGATGACTATATTGGTTGGACACATGATAATCGGATTAAAGACCATCTGCTCAATTATTCTTGTATTGCGACGACTATCGCATCGACTCAACCGTTGGGTTACAACTTTTTGGGCGGAAAGTTCATCGCTTCTTTGGTTCCCACCTCTGTTATGAGGAATGCTTGGAAAACTGTATATGCTGACCTTATCGTGGGTGTGACGACTACATCTCTTTACGGTATTCCATCCATGTACACACGCCTGCCTGCTTGGCACGAATGCGGCGAATCGGCTGGAAAAATCGCCATTAAGCCTGACGAAAAGTATTACGAACTGTGGCATGATTGGATAAAGAAACATCGTAAAGAAGAGTATGACCGACGAATGACCCAGAAGGAAGGCGTGTCGGGCCCAGTTACCAGCGCCAAGATGCGGGTGCTTCATATGATTTTCAATGAGTTGGGCATCAAACAATCCAGCTACAATCACGGCCACCGGCGCGGAGTTTATTACGCTTCGGTTTATGAAAACACGAAAGATTTTCTCTGTAAGAAGATCGAGGAAAAAGATTTGAAAATGAAATCGTCTATGGTTGGCGATGTTCAGTTCGCCGTTGATTGGTGGAAGCCCAAGGCTATCGCTCGGTATAAAAAGATGAAACAAGAAAACCGACTCAAACCTGAGATTTTATATTACAACCGTATGGTGGATATGACTTACGATCAGGCCAAACAAGCTTATTTTATTGACGTGGGGAGATAAAATAACTTGAAAGTGGTTCATTTGATGATATAGTATTTGTATGACAATGTAAATCATTGGTTATAACAACAAACAACAAGGAAAAAATAAGTATGTTCGCACGAGTTAATAGAAAAAACAAAACGGCTTTTGCCGGTAATTCAACCGCTTCGGGTCTGGGAGTATTTTACTCAGTTCCATTCCGGGGATCAAAAGAGGGCCAAAAGCTAACCATTAAGAAAGATGGAGAGCGCGTGGACCTTACGTTCAGTCAGGTGCAGGTTTTGCAGAAGGTCATTACCAAGGCCCGCCGCTTAGCGGCTGCTCAGTAAATTTACCGACTGAAAACACCGGGCGGAGGGCAACCCTCTCCGCCCCAATTTGGAATATGGGAAAAACGTATAAGCGCAACAGCGGTTTCAAACGTGACCGCCGAGACAAAAACTTCAAACAAAGCCGTAAATTCAAAGAGTGGGAAAAGCCTTCCAAACACGCTCCTATCTCAATTCGCACTGAAGACGGCGTTCCTCCAATAGACGATAATGATTTTAACACTGACCCTGTTTAGTTTCATTTTCCTCATTGAAATTCTACTCTTGATGACTTATCAGCTAATCGTTTTGCGAAAGCGCAGTGACTTATTCAATAAATGGGCTGACGAAGTAGTAGAGAATATAACTTCTTTACAAAAGAAACTAAATACGTTATATTCCAATCAGAAAGCATTATCCGACTCAATCAGAAAAGTATATGCCGAAATCTACAGGGGCAAAAAGAAACAAAAGGGTATCAAAGAAGTCCCAAGAAACGCCGAAGAGTCTGGGACTGTTTGACCATGTAAAACATATCAGGGAAATTCAAGACCCTGATTACTTCAAAAATCTTTCGGAAGCCGACCAAAAAACTTTCAGTCATTTTATGATACTGAGGGCGTTGTCGATGAATCCCTCATTTCTTGAAGATGTAGATATAGCTTATCGTTATTTCGATAAAATACCGTCTCCTCAATTTTATCAGGTTCTCTGTTTTCTATTCCCCAGAGACAGACGATATCACCCGTGGATTAAGGCTAAGAAAAAACATAAGTTCACCAATCAACTGATTGAATTGGTAGCCAAACGATTTGAGATTTCTGAAAAAGAGGCGATTGACTACGCCAAAATTTTGGCAGCGACTCCTGATGGAGTAAAAACTCTCACCGATATTTGTAGGGGTTGGGGACTAAACGACAAAGAAATAGAAAAGGCAATGGAAAATGAGCAATAAACGAAAGAACAAAAAAACTCCGCCGTTTGAAAATTTGGTGGCGACAGCATTGGGTAGTGGTATGACCATTGAACACGAAATCTTCAAGCAAAAAGTATTAGCTATACTCCGCCAACCAATCCAAAACTGCGACTTGTCCTGGGAAGAGTGTGATTCACGATTCATTGAAAAGATTAAGAAACTATGAGTGAAAGAAAACTAAAAGTCATTGGAGTAGGCGGCTTTGCCCGCAGTGGTAAAGACACGTTCGTAAATGTGGCCAAGAAGATTCTTACCCAAAATGGATATAGTGCGCATCGTATCGCATTCGCTGATGCATTGAAGGACGAAGTTCAGTCGATGCTTCGCAATCACAGGTTTACTGCGTCTGTGTTTATCGATGATACTGAAGTCAAAAAGATTATGCGCTCACTTCTTGTGTGGTGGGGGTGCCAACGCCGAATCGAATCTGAGGATGGTTTGTATTGGGTGGATATAGTGCATAGGCAATTGGAACAGGTTCAACGACTAGCAGAGACAATGGATGTTGCCGATGTTGCTGTTGATAAGATTGTGTATCTTGTCAGCGACGTTCGCTTTCCCAATGAGGCCAAGTGGGTCCACGAAGCGTGGAATGGTTGGTTTGTTCATGTGAAGAAATATAGTCTTTGTTATGAGAATGTACAAATGTATGATGATGGAACCGTCGAACAAAGTGGCCCATTACATAAAAAATATGATTTAGCCCCAAACGAAGAAGAAGCCAAACAAGATCCGATTATTCAGGAGTTGGCTGATGATAGATTAGAGTTGGAAAATGTCATTGAAAGAGAAGCCCGCAAAGGGAATAAAATAACCGCAGCGGACTTGCCGGATAATATGTATCTCCAAGAAGAGATACGGTTATGCCTGGCGAAGATTCCTTTTTTGACTATTCAGCGGTAGTAAAGACTCCAGTTTTTCTGGTGGAGTGTTCCACGCCGGAACAGAACAAGATTTTTCGGAACACCATAGACACATATCATTCGTATGTAAAATACACTGATAGTCCCACCAGAAACATTCGGTGGTTGGTTTATGAAACAAAATCGGGCAATCAAATAGGCGCCATAGGTTTGGCTTCCGCAACCATATCCATTTCCTGTCGGGACAACTATATCGGTTGGGGTAAAGAAATCCGCCTCAAAAATCTGGGTATGTTAGCCAACAATTCTCGCTGTTGTTTCATTCAAAAAAACATCACTATTCAGAATGCGGGTAGTCAGGTTCTCAAACGATTAGCTATTGACGGAGCGAAACGTTGGAAGGAAAAGTATAATCAACCGCTGATTATGTTGGAAACCTACGTTCAGCCTGACCGCAGTGAAGAGTATCACGGACAGAAAACCCGTAATGGGTCTATCTACCGGGCTTCCAACTGGATTGAGATTGGTATGACCTCTGGCCATTCCATTCGTAAAGGCCCATTGGGGTTATGGAAAAAAGAAACTGGACCACGAGGAGAACTGGCCCGAACAGACCCAAAAGCGGCTTTGGAGAAATATGGTTACGCCGACGGAAAAGAATATATCGTCACCAAATCTCCTGTGAAGATTATGTTTATCAAACCGTTGGTGTGGAACTGGAAAAAACTACTGAATCAATGATATGAATCTAGGTGAACTAAAAAAGGCCCTTAAACGTTTTAGTGGTGATTTAGATGACAGCGAAGTAATCTTCATGTATAAAGCCAACGGAAAAGTTGAGACGGATTTACTGACTTTTGTAGGTTATGCTGACTTGGACAATGAAAAGAGTCCTGTGATCATTCTTGGGTCGATGAAGGTCGCTCTCCAAAAAATGAAAGAGGGGTCTTTATCCTATCCTGACGGCAGCAAACCCTCTGATACATCCTTTGACTTAAACGGATAGTTTCTCTATATTTATAAGGCATGATTAGATTGAAGTCCTTAATAATAGAGTCGAGAATGCCTTCTAAACAAGAAAACGTCATTCTTTCATTTGGATTTAAGTGGGATAATGAAGAAGACGCTTATATGATTGATAGTCCTTATATGGATAGACCAGAATTTATTAGATTTCACCCCGGCGGTCCAGAACTATTTTCGTGGGATCACTATGATACAGGACAAATGGATCAGTTATCCGAAACTTTTACCACATTTGATGAGTTGATTAAGTTTCTCAACTTACGTTGGGATGTGAAATAAAGTATGGAGAAACCGCTTAGAGAAGTTGTCCCTTTTGCGAAAGGACAACAATACTACGAAAAATACCGGCCAATGACGCCTGACACGTTTGGCTGCGATATTGAGTTTCATGCCGAAAGACAACCTACCGATGCCGCCGACCACAAAGACGAGATCATTCGTGATATGACTTTAGGTGCTCAGTGGAATGAAAATCGAAGTTCTTATTACGAGTGGTTGGAAAATAAGAGAAAAGATTCCAACAGACGATATACTTGGAATCGAGACTGGAATGATGATTATGGTCCAATAGACCCTGATACTTGGTTGCAATTCCACGAAGAACCTGAAAGATCGTCTTTCAATACCGATGAGGAATTCCAAGAAAAATTTGATGAGTGGGAAAACGAAAAATCCGATGTAGAATATCAACACCGTCGGTGGGAGCGTATGAATGTGAATGACTATACGGATGCCTGGGCTGAAGAAATGTTTTCCAATAATGAATGGGAAAATTATTCTACTTTTGAAATACCTAATATTTCAGATGTCGAAAGCGAAATTTCCGAAGTCGTCGGTTTTCTCCAACACGATTTGGGACAATCCGCTGAGAAAGGTGAAACCGCAACTGTAACAACTTGGGCCGTCGGTGAAGATGCTAACGGAGTAGTCGAAATTCGAACTCGCCATATGAATGATACAGCGGAGGATTACGACCTAATCAAAAAGATTTTGGCTTACGTCCAGTACAAGAAAACCGGCGGCGATACATCGGCTCACGTTCATATTGGGTTGCCGAAGGATTTCACTGCGTTTGATATATTGGCTATGGCTGACTTGGTGGATGAAAAACGTGTCCAACTTGACGTTGGTAAAGATAGAGATTGGGGACGTTTTTCTCAAATGGCCTACGAACTGCATGGGTATATTCTTAACGTGGTAAGTAAAAACTTTGGTGTGGAACAGGATAAATTGGAAACCTTGGAAAAATTACATCCAGGTTGGACAATTTCCGATAAAGACATGTTATCTGTTATAAATAAAATCGCCCGATACATGGGAACCAATTTGGTTGCCTATTTCATTCATGGAACAGTGGAATTTCGATATTTTTCATCGGATGTTGCTAGGCGGAATCCTGGTCTATTCATTAGTTGGATCAAATACTTTATGACCATACCTAAAATATCTAAACGAAGAAATTCGTTTGTAGTTGGCCGGGGAAGAGTAGGCGCATTGAAGTTTGAACGAAAGCCCAATGGCGATATCCGAATTAAATTTGATGAGTATTCTAAATCATACAAATTTAAAGACCTTTCAAAATCTTTATAATTATCTAGTAATCGTTCCAAGATATCTTTGGTTATCATAGAAAGTTATAACTGTTCCTCCTATTAAACCAAATAGCTGAGCTTTGTAGTTGGCCGCTTTCGATGCAAAAATGATATATAAATTTATACAACCTTTTTTCTTAGCTTCTTGATTACTTTTGCCGTCACAACTACCACATAAACGAGCATATTCATCCAAACAATTTACGATTGCATTAGTTTCACCACACATCCCCATTAAATTATTGGATTTTATAAAGTGAGCAAAAGCATTAACATCAGGAAAATTCATATGTTATGTAATCGTATTATCATACCGTAAATAAGTAGTGATACAACATAAACAATAGGAATGAAATATACAGGGATGAAAAATATTCCGATAAGAGACAACCAAAACGAAAGACATAACGGACATGTAATCAATTTCATCAAAAAACTGTCGGAAGTCAGCCGAAGAAAAGTCGGATAAGTCAAGGGAAAAGACTCAGTTAATCTTTTTTCTTCATATTCTTTCAGTCTCAACCACGGCTGAAACCGAAGTAATTTTCCATATTCCACAAAAGCGTCTGATTTGAACCACACCAACAGAACCATTGTTATAAAACACGACATTATTAGGACTTCAATCATATGTGTAGAGGGGCTAATAGGAACGCTGGCATACTCACTGAAACCATCTTCGCTGTTATTTGGTATCCTTGTGACTAAACAACCAATCAGTGTAGTATGGATCGCTTGGCGGTATAGAAATTAACTGGTTTTTGAAATATTCATCATCAGTATTTATCAAATGGGTTTCATATGACTCAAGAGAGTTGATTTTTACCTTGAATATATCTACTTCAAATTCTCCAAGTTCCCCATTATTTTCTATAATACCAGCGATTTTCTGTAAAACACCAAATGATTCTTGAGTTAATTTCCCCGCGTCAAATTCTATCAAAATATTATTGGTTTTTGGGTCGGATAATCTTTTAACTCTTTTCGTTAAATCAAATGGTGTGATATGTTGTTCTTTGTGGATATACAAGTGTGGATCAACGTCGGTATAGATTGTGCTGCACCACGGCTCAAGTTGTGGAAGTAGATATGGGTTGGCAACGATGTTGTTGACTACAAAACCAATATCGTATTTTCGATTTATTATTGGGAAACACCACTCATCATTCTCAATCCAACTTCCCCACTTACGAATGAAGTGTCTTGAGTTTTTGTAGCAGCAGAGTTTGTAAAATTCATCGTCTTTTCCAACCTGTTCGGTCCAACGATGACCTCTACAAGTAAAATGATAAACAAAAGCGTCTCTACTCTGAGCCACTTTGAAGTCTTTGAGAATAAAACGTTGAAAGATATCGGAATCCTCATAAGGAAATGGTGAAAACAATTTATCATGTCCTCCAATAGATAAGAACTTGGTTTTGCTCATAGCCCAGGGTGCAAAAATTCCACTGGTCACTTTATTTTTCCAATCAAGTTGAGTTTGAGTTTGAAGAGTTAGACAAAACTGTTCAAATTCTTGATGTTGAAACGTATTGGGGTAGATACCAAAATCTTTTGTGACCTTTTCGTTTCCAGGAGGATGTAGCGGCGGCTCAATTCGTGTTGCACAAACCACATCATACTTGTTAAGATGTTTGATTAAATTTTCCACGTAGTTTGGACCACATACCATATCAGCGTGGAATATAGTGAAGATTTCATTCTTTACTATTTCGGCAACTCCTATATCATACAATACGGTGTGTCCTACCTGATGATCGTTGGGCATTTTGATAAGCGAATAATTTAGATTTGGGTCACCCCGGTTTTCTTTGGGAAAAAAATCGGATGTTCCATCGGTAGAACCATCATCTAATATGATTATCTCTTCAGTGGGGTAGTATTTTCGGATGGAAGAATACGCCAAACTAACATATGGAAGATTATTTCTTGTTGGGATAATAAAGGTAATCATGGTAAAATTTGATCAAAGTATTTAATAGTATTTGTAATCCCAACTTCATAAGGAGTGAATTGAAAATCAGGAAAATATTTTCTAAATAATACATTATCCAATATTTTAATCGGAGCACCATCAGTTTTACTAGTATCGAAAATAAACTCTACATTGTAGTTCATCACTTTAGCAATTATTTTGGCACTATCCACAATAGATATACCTCTCTTTTGAGCGGCATTAAAATAAGTGACATCAAACTCACGATCTATACATTCCATTAAGATTTTAGCAGCATCAGGCATATAAATCCACTCTCTTATAGGACTTCCTGTTCCCCATATAGTAAAAGTTTTTTCATTGTTTCTTTTTGCTTTTATCATTCTGACCATAATACCATTCATAGCGTGCATTTGCTCCAAGGTAGATGGATCGTTTATTCCATAAGCATTTGGTAATATAACAGATATCGATTTGGTGCCATATTGACTTCTATAGCACTCTCCTGTTGCCCATAGAAGCAATTTTGATGATGCAAATGAAATAACCGATGGGTGTAACATTCCACCCCACCAATCTTTTTCTGATTGAATATCTAGATGTCCCGCATAAGAGCAATTAGATATAGTGTTAATAACTTTTACTGTAGGACATGTACAACTGATTGCTTTGTATAAGTTAAGATACATTTTAACATTATCATCTATTACAGTTGCATGATTGTGGGTTACATAATTTAGGCTTCCTACGTGAGCGGCTAAGTTTATGATAATATCAGGTTGTGTAGATTTTAATTTTGATGTAGTTTGAGAAAGATCAAGTAAATTACACCTATCTTTTCTTCCTGTTGACACAACATCATATTTTGATGTGGTATTCAATAATTGTATGAGATTTGTACCTAAAAATCCTGCTCCGCCAATAACTAATACTTTTTTATTCATAATCAACGAGTTCTTTCTTTATATTTTCTGGCCGGAATACCTATATACAACATATTCGGTTCATAGATTTGTTTTTTCAATAAACTGAAAGCACCACATGCGACTCCGTTTGGCAACACAACTCCCGGTAAAATACAAGAGTGCGCTCCAATAACCACTTCATCTCCGACTGTAATATCTTCTACAACTCCACCATATTGTAACTCCTTTGGAACGGATGGCAAATCCAATGAAAATTTAGAATAGTCGGATGATGCGCAATGTACCGTACAATTATTAGACAATGTGCTAAAATTCCCCATCTTAAATTTCCCGGAACCTCCTGCAAGAGCAACATTAGAAGCAATGTGACAGTTGGTTCCAATTTCTATAGTACAAGAAATATAAGTAAAATCGTCTATTATGGTATTATCACCAATCATACATTCTTCAGGTTTACGAATACGAACCGTTTTGCCAATGATACAATTGGTGCCCAAGTATTTTAGTTTTTTTAAATCGAAAAAAATATTGTCCATAAATTACCAACCATCCTTAATAGTATCAATTATATGACTTACTTCATCATCTGTCAAGTTATAATTAATAGGAATGTGAATCTGTAAAAACTCAAACATGCGTTGATTAATTAAATTTATCTGTTTTCCTCCAAATACCGCATTTTTATCTATTCCAATATGAACTACAGATGTTGGTATTCCACAAGATTTAAGTTTTGTTATAAATTCATTTCTGTTTCCTACTAGCATTGGATACAGCCAATATGAACTCATTCTATTTGATTTGTAATCCATCAAAGTTATTTGTTCAACATTTTTAAATGCATCGTCATATTGAGAGGCTATAGTTCTAACTCTATGTAGGTTATCTTTTATATGACCTATGTTACCAATTCCCATACAGGCAGCATAATCGTTGAGATGATATTTGTAACCTATATTTTGTGCATCATATACTCTCTCACCAAGTATATCAATTTTACTATGATCTCTATCAATATCAAACCATCTTAAATTTTTTGCTCGCAAAGCATCTTCAGGATTTTTACAGCAAACTGCACCACCATCTCCTGTAGTAAGATGTTTGATGGCTTGAAATGAAAAACAAGTAAAATCTGATATGGACCCCACTGGTCTGAGTTTATATGTGGCCCCAATTGAGTGAGCAGCATCTTCTATAATAGAAATTCCATATTTTTTGCCTATTTGCATTAACTCATCTAAATCGCATGGATAACCTGCCCAATCTACGCACATTATAGCTTTTGTTTTATCTGTAATTTTAGCTTTTATATCATCTGTATTAATACATCCATCAGAAAGATTAATATCACAAAATATGGGAATAGCTCCAGCGTATTTTATAGCTAATCCTGTAGCAATAAAAGTCTGTGCTGGTAATATAACTTCGTCTCCGGGTTTTACTCCTGATAAAATAATAGCTAAATGTAATGCGCTGGTACCACTATTGACAGTAACTACGTTTTCTAATCCTAACGTTGTATGTAAAAGTTGTTCAAAGTCTTCAGCTCGTTTTCCGGCTGATAATCTTCCTGACTTCATACATTCATTGACTAAATCGATTGATTCTTTAGAGACAAATGTTTCAAAAAAATTCATTTTAGTTCCCCATTATACAATTTTTGAATCCAATCATGCATAGCTTTTTTGTCTTTATCCATTTGATTTTTAACGTTGGTAGATCTATCGCTAGTAATACTCTTACCGATTATATTACTTCTTTTATTAGGATTACACTGATCATGTCCTTTTATAAGGTTTTTTACATGAAATTGTGGAATGTTATAGTATTTCATCGACAATTCCAAATTGTAATCTCCATGACTAAAAATGTTATTAGGACATAATAAATTCTTAGGCATACCATCGGACAGGGTACACAGTGTTCCTTCTATTCTTGATGTGGGTAACATTACTATTTCTGGATTTCCTTGTTGGTTATTAAATTTGTATAACTGTCTTATAGACATTGGCCCATCGAGTCTCAAAAAGTTTTTTTCTGGATCATTTTTATCAAGATAGTTTTTATCTGTTTCTGAAAGAGAACCGCTAGCTGCTAATGGATGTTCTATAATTTCCCATCCAGACCACATTTTTCTATTTGCAAAAGTTAAAACGTATGGTCTGTTTTTGTATTCATTTTGAAATGATTCATTAATATAAAAGAATTCTATTGGTAAATAACAGTCGCATTCTCCCCAATAAGTTAAACCATCTTTATTGTAATAATCTCTATAAAATTTTGAAATACCGAATAATTCGTCTTTGTTGGTAACTCTTAATATTTTACAACGTGAAATCATCGGGTGACATAGGAATTCATCCCACGTTTCATTTGGTGGTATTATAGGATTATCATCTAATAGTGTTTGTTCATTAAGTAATAATATAAACTCCGTAGTTACTTTAGAATATTGTAAAGCATTTTGTATAGAATTTAAAGTTTCATACACCATTTTTGAATCTACCCATGATATGTGCATTACAAATCTGTTCATAATTTTTATTTGGGTTGTTCAGTGTGCAATGTATAAGTAGTACTTTTGACGGTGGAATACGCTAATTCGTGTAATTCTAATAATCTTTCGGTTGATACTTTCGAAAGATTACAACCAACCGTGTGATAATACAAGAATCGGTCAAAATCCATGTAATCATCTACTTTACCCATCTGTTTTGCTACATTCCAGAGTGGCGAATCAGGATAAGGAGTAAGAATAGAAAAAGTATTTTCACTAGCATTTAATTCTTTGGCAAATTCAATGGTTTCCAAAATATCCTCTTCAGTCTCCCCAATCATCCCAAAAACATAGGAACATCGGACACTCCAATCATATTCTTTGAGAAGTTTGATTTTTTCTCGCATGTGTTTTTTGGATTCCCTCGGCCCTTTACCGATGGCCTTCATAATCTTTTCGCTACCTGATTCTATACCCGGTCCAACATATTTGACTCCGCTTGCATACATCACATCACAAATTTCTCGGTCAATCTGATCCAATCGTAGTTGGACACTAATGTTTAGTTTGACTCCTTCATCAACTATTCTCTTACTTAACTCTAATACCCGTTTCTTTTGGTTGGTATAGGTATCATCCATTACGAACAGATTAGTAATATTCATATCCTGAATCTGTTTTAGCTCTTCCATGATATTATCAAGATGTCTCCAACGAACCAAAGTTTCTGCCGCACCACAGAACGCACATTTGCCCGGGCATCCACGGGAGAACATAGCTCCTGTTTGTGCTGATTCTATTCCTCTAGCCACATCAATATATTTACTATGGTCATATAGTTGTCTTGCTGGTATGGGGCATACATTTAAATCGATGGCTCGTATAGTTGTTTTTACTGGTTGATTGAGACGAAGACGATACATTTGTGTTGTCATTGGTTTTCCATCGACCCAAAAAGCGATACCGGGTATTTCCATTGGGATATTTCCGTTTACTATGGATACAATGGATTCTTCTGCTTCACCAACACAGATAAAATCGGCTGTACTGGTGTTAAGACTTGGAACTGGTAGCGCACTTACATGCGGGCCGCCCAAAATAACGGTAATGGATTGATCAGCATCTTTGATTTTCTTTGATAGAGAGGACATTTGTGTGTATAAAGGTGTCGTCCCTCCTATACCTACAAATTCTGATTTGTTATCAACTACTCTGTTTACGATTTCTTCTTCTGATAGATCATCAGCACTTGCATCGATTACATATACTTCATGCCCAGCCTTTAATAAGACTGCGGCTACATAAGATTGTCCCAACGGTATCCTTCTGGTCCTCGCCCGGCTAAACGTATAACATTTAGCATCGTTAGGATTGATAATACTGATTTTTGCCACAATAAAATCTATTCTAATACTCTAAAGCTGCAGTCTCAATCAGTTTACTAGATGAGTAAAGTTTTGGTAGAATGAGGTCAACATATTTTATACCCAGTTTTTTACATAACACAATTTCAGCTTTATCAGCATTTTCGCTTACTCTATCACCCGAATTAAAGAATATAAACTCGTCGTATTCGTTTACCGATTTTATGATTTCGATGGTTTTACAAACAGTAGAATCTTCATCTTGAGATATTATGACTACATCAACACTCTTTAGATTACTAACTATTACACAACGATGATCCTCACTCATAAACGGTGTTGACCCCTTTATGATAACTTGCTTGTCATTGTTGACAATAACAATAAGAATATCACAATGTTTTTTCGCTTCATTGATATACTCAATGTGGCCTTGATGAAGTGGATTGAAATAACCTGATACTATTCCGATTTTCATATAGATTTATTCATTATGCTACCTTTAGAAAACTGAAAATTGAGAATAGCTCCGTCATATGCATTTTGAATCAGCTTTTTAGTATGAGGATTACATACGACCAAAACAAATCCTGCGCTACCATTACCCAACAGTTTCGCGCCATAGGCACCCATATTCATAACATTGTCAATTATTTGATTGATCGTTTCATCAGAAGTATTTGCCGTTAAATTTCGCTTTACAATCCATGTTTGATACAACAGTTCGCCGATTGATTTAATATCTTCTGACTCAAACGCTGATTTAGCTTTTTTAGCTGTATCAAGAATTTTAAGTTTCAAACCGTCTTCGGCTGGTGTTTGTACATTAAATAATTCTCTTTGTTTTTTTGAGTATATCAACACCAAAGACTTTTTAAATTCGGAATGAAATTTCATTGAACCTGGAACCGGTTCGAATGTATAAGATCCATCACGATTTATAATGATACATTTAAATCCGCCGTGGCACGCCCAAATTTGATCTTGAATACCACCTGGTTCTTTTAGAATATCTCGTTCAATTTTGATGACATCGGAACAAATCTTGGTTGGATTAAAGGGAAGATTTAACAGAATACAAATTGATTGAGCTAATGCTGCGCAATACGATGAAGAACCGCCTAAACCAGTGCGTGTAGGAACATCTGCGTCGAATACCAACTCCACAGGCCGGTTTATGCCATAATATTTAAGTGTTTCTCTTATAAGAATATTTTGGATTTCGTCTGTATTCTTAACCACTTCCATTTTGGAATATTTAATAACAGATTCTTCACCAACTATCGATGGTCTAAATCGGATAGTACTATACGCATACTTATTGATGGTGCTGCCGATGATAAATGCGCCGTTATTTTCATAAAAGGATTTATAGTCGGTAGAACCACCAAACAGAGATATCCGCATTGGTGCTTTTGTTATTATCATATATCAGAGAATAAGCAGTTAGAATTTTTGATGATTGGACAAGCCATCAATATTTCACGAATAGTATCATCCAATGAAAAATTTGGCTTCCAACCAAGTTTCTCCAACTTCTCATTGGATACTATATAGTTCCGTTGATCAGGATCTTTGTTATATTCCGATGAAGTGATGAAAAAGTCAGGAACATGCTTTTTGATGGCCAGGCACAAATCCATTTTGTTGATATTAGCTGAGGTATTCCCCAAGTTGTAAATTTGCCCATTCATATCACCTCTGAAAATACAGAATATCATTGCATTCGCAACGTCTTGAATATGAATGAAGTTTCTTAGGAAGTTCGATTCAAATAAAACGATAAATCGGTCATTCCACGCTCGATAGGTGAAGTCATTAACCAACAGATCCAATCGCATTTTTCTGCTTACACCCATCACAGTAGCCAATCGGAATGAGGTAGTATGAGGATGCTGCATCAAAGCATTCTCCGCTGCACATTTAGTTTCTCCATAGAGAGAAATTGGCTGAAGTGGAGTTTCTTCCATGCAATAAACGGCTTTTCCATCAGCGTATTGACCCAATCCATAGCCGGAATTGGTTGTAGCAAAAATAATTCTCTGTTGCTTACTGACTGTTTTTGCAAGAAACTCTGCACTCTCTTGGTTCACCTGTTTTGTTTCGTTGGGGAACCGTTTACACAGTGGCATTCCAACGTAAGCGGCCAGATTGATAATCAGGTCATGTTCCGAGATAAGTTTTCCGTATAACTCTTTGTTTCTGACATCTCCATATACAAATTGGAAGTTTTTGTTATAGCAATTTTCCAAAATTCCGTGTTGCCTATGAATGAGATTATCCAACACCGTTACTTTAAGTTCATTCTTTAGAAGTAGAGGAACTAAAATATTTCCGATGTAACCGGCACCGCCTGTAACAAGTATTTTCATACATTATTCGGAACAGTTCAAAAATTAAAATGAAAATTGCCAGATGGTTTCCATTATACCTGGTCCAAAATATCGTGTGATATGAGCCGGTGTTATTGGATTAGGATCAATGAAAGTATTACAAAAATGTTGCATACGTTTGTAATAATCTGCATCGTGTCTTTGGATTCGTTTTTTATTTACAATAAATTGCATTCCAGCACCAAAGGTCCAATGTCGTAGTGGATGCCATTTATTATTTATTATGGTGGACCCTGGCATATCTTTACAGAATTCTAACCAGGGAATCTTACTAAAATCAAAATTATACAAATTCCACACATATGAAGCAAAAGGATCAACCCAACCAAAAGCATCGGTTAAACATTCAAATTCTATAGGTTCTTGAGCTATTTCAATTTTAGGTGGATTTAATGAAAATGGTTCAGTGTTAATTGCAGTATATTTGGTGTATTTTAAACCGTTAAAATCATTAAGTTTTGCTATGATATCTTTGCAATAGAATGTGGGATGCGCTTGCAAAAATATGGTGAATTCATTTAATACAGAGTGTTTTGTGTGACAGTGGTGTGCATATGTACTGGCTTCATAACCTGGATCATCTGGTATTTCTATAATAGAAAGATTGACACCATTATTTTTTACTGTTTCAACATTAAGATTTCCTATATCATTTTTATCGTTAACAACTTTTGGATCGATGACAGTTCTTGCGGCTTCTGGTATTCCCGCGTAGCCGCATTCCCCTTTTCGATTATAAATATAAACATCCAGTGGAATTTTTATTTCTTCTATCCATCGTAGATCTTCATAATACCTCGATATTACCACACCAATTTCATTTATAATTTCACTCATATTTTGTAACTTTCTCCCCATTTCTTCATTTTGTTAAATTCTGTCATCAACTGATTTTTACTAAAAAATTCAATCATATTGGATTCTGCTAAACGACAATACTCATTAACATTATTTAATGCTTTCATTGTCATCGAACCGAGATGAACAATAGGAACATTGTCACATACACCGGTTTTCCATCCTTGAGTTTCACAGACTATTCCAAAATACATATCTATGCCCCACCCACGAATTAAAAGGGGATCGATATAATTATCTGTCGTTTTATTATCATGGATATGTCTGATGAATTTCTTGGAGATTAATGGACACTGCAAATCAATCCAGCGGACTTCTCTTGTTCCATTAGTTCCCCAAGGTAACATTTGTAACCAGTGATTTTGAGTTTTTTCAGGTTGAATAATGCAAGGGCTTAAAATATTACATTCTGTTCTGATTGCTTCCTTCCGAAGAGATTGAACAAAGTTACGTCCAACAATCAAATCACTGTTGAGGAAAAGCAATGAATCATAATTTTCATCTTCTATTACTAATTCCATAGAAGCATTTAGACCACCGCCGAAGAATACATTTTCTTCCAGATGATAAGTGATGTATTTGCTTCTTTTGTCTATCTCTGAACCATTATCTACAACCACCAAATCATACTCACCTGAAGCCTGTTCGGGCTCCAACAATTCATACAATACGTCGGTATATTGAGGTGTGTTATGATGTAGTATGACTGCTAATGTTTTCATACTTTTTTTGTTGTTTGTTTGGAATACCACTTTTTTTCTGCTTCAAACACTTTATGATACACGGTGGATTAGGAACAGGAATTATAAATTCTCCACCATTACTGATATAATCTTGTTTTTTCTTCAAAATTTCTTCTATAAAGTTCCATGCTAATAGTAAATAAACGTCGGGGTCTGGAGTGGTTTTTTCATCAACAATCGGAATTCTACATCCAGGGATGTATTTTCCAATTTTGAGAGGGTTTGCTTCCACTGCACACTTTACCATTTCGTTTGTGATTCCAAACGAATTGAGAAGAGTTGCACCTTTAGCCGGCGCGGCAAACGCATATACTATTTTTTTATTGGAACGGTATGAAATGATGATATCAACTAAATCTTTTTGAATTTTCCAAACGCGATTGGAAAAATCGTTGTAAGTTTGAATGTTGTCATACCCAAAATATTTTTCTTCATCAAGAAAAGATTTCACGGAACTGTTTATTTCACGCGAACCTTTGCGTGCCACCAATAACTCCAAAGAACCACCGTGAATTTTCAATAAACGAACACTGAAAATTTCCAGTCTGTGTAAGTCAAATAAAGCTTGCAACGATTTAACAGTCCAATAAGTCAAATGTTCGTGGTAGATTTGATCGAATTGAGTATTTTTAATTATTGAACCAAGATAAATCGATTGAACACAGAAAACTCCATCATCATCTAATAGTTCTCTAATACCATCGGTGACGCTATGAAGTTCTTCTAAGTGAAAAAATACACCAGAAGCGGTGATGAGTTTGGCCCGGCCTTTCTTTGAAATGATTTTACGAGCTAAACCGGCGTCGAAAAATTTGTCCCAGGTTTCTATGCCGCGTTCATTCGCTAGTTTGGCTATGTTCTTGGCAGGATCAACACCCAACGTTTTTAATTTGTATTTGCCGTAACAAGCCAACCAAGTTCCATCGTTACTTCCAATATCAACCACTAAATCTTCTTTTTTTAAATTCAATCGATTCACAAGAAAATCGGAACTAACTTGGAAGTGATTCTTTAAAGTCTGTGTGGTTCCTGAAAGATAAAGAAACTCTTCGAACATTATTTCTTTTGGGATGGTATGATTGATTTGAACCGTAGTACATTCATGGCAAAAACATACTTGAAGAGGATAACAGGGTTCTTGTTTAACTAAATCCTCTGGACGAAGTAAAGCATCACAGTGAGGCTGATCACCCAAATCCAAAAACATTTCTAAGTTTTTACCGTTGCAGACCCTACAGTTCATAATTTGTAACAGCTAAGTAATTGTCGATGGTTCGTTTCAATCCCGTTTCAACAGATGTAAAATGAAAATTAGTTAATCGTTGTATTTTTTCTGTGTTAAGAATTTTTTTGGGTACTCCTGTAAATTTAGTAGCGTCATATTGAATTAGTTGAGGATCATAATCTACAATCTTACAAATCATTTCTGCATATTCACGGATGCTATGACCCTCACCACTACAAAGGTTAAGTAAATCATTCGGACAACGTTTGGTGGCAAAATCTATTAACTGAATCGCATCATCAATATAAATGAGTTCTCTGACTTGTTCTCCTGTTCCCCACAATACTACTTTTTCACATTGTTTTTTTCCAACAACAATTTTTTTGATTAAATCAAATATAAAATGTGAATCTAGAAGATCAAATCGAGGACCATAAAGAGTGGATGGAATCAGATACCGGTAAGACATATCAAATTGATGATGAAGAGATTTTAATCCTTCATATAACATCCGTTTAGTCATAGCATAGGTGTAAAGGTCGCAATCGGGTTCTCCAACCATATAGTTTTCTTCTTTAAGAAGCATTTCTGTAGGATATGCACATCCACTACCCATTGTAATCATAACCGCGTTTGGTTGATATTCATACCAATACCATAAAATGTTCGTGTTTATTTGTTGGTTGAGTAACCACTGTTCTCCTTTATGATGAAGACAAAAATCTCCTGCTTTGGTCCAAGAAGCTAAGTGATAGATTCTGTCAAACTTTTCGTATTTGAGTTTTTGTAAGTTTGATTTTTCCGTTAAATCACAATTTTTTGTATTAATAATAGTAGTTTCTACGCCTGTACAGTTAAGAAAGGGCACCAAATGGCGCCCTAGAAATCCAGTTCCTCCTGTAACAAGTGCTTTCATGTTAACTCCTGATAAGCAAATATTTTATAGTCTTTCCTTTATAGTTTGTACAAAATCAGAACAAATAGCATAAACATTCAATGATTTAATATCAACCTGGTTTATGTCATCCATACTCAGTAACGGAATCATTGATCGAGTTGAAGCTTCAGATATGGCACGGGACCATATGATCCTTGTGTTTCCGATTACAACGTGGTCCTCAATTTGGTGATAAAATACTCGGAAATTGTGTTCAATCAAAAAATCCATAGCATCAAAGTTTTTCGTATGAATCCACAGATTATTTTTATAGTTTAACAACCATGCCATACTAGCCATATGTGTAGGGCCATCGTGTCCAAACCATAGAGTATGGTTCAACCGTCTGATGTCTAATTCTACATCATATCCAGCTTCAATAGCCTCTTGCAAATACGTCTGTTCGTTTTCTCTTTCGGTATTAACACCATTGATGTTTCCTCTGTGAGATATTAGTTTTATCATAATTCTTCTATTCGTTTTGCTTTGTCATCGACAACTAAATCATATAGTGGTTTTTTATCACCCATAATTAATTTGTGAAACTTTGCTTTCCAGTGGTTTAATTGCCGGACAGTCAGTTTTCTCAAATATCTTAACCTCTTTTTGTTTTTTGGTTCTGAGCTGCCTCTCGAAGTCCAATATACCACTTTCCACCCATCATTGTAAAGTTTATTTATTTTCTTTATACCATCCAAATTTGGTTTGGCTTTTTCATATATTCGGTCGATGTCAAAAAAACAAATGGTTTCGTCAATGTCAACGAATACCACTGGTACATCATTGCTTTTTTTGTGGGTTTGATTTTTCATTGTATTGCTTCCAATAGTTGTAGCAAATTAACAATTCTTTTTCACTTCTTACTTGATGTCCCTTTAGTAGAGTTTGCCAGGCTTCAAAATTTTGAACCTCTTCTGGAGTACCAAAAAACGTCACAAGATCTGTGGGATAGATAGTCACATTCAATCTATCTCTTACCAGTAAGTTGTAAACTAAAGTAACATAATATTCTCCGTTGTAGTTTATGTCTAAATCCATTAATTCTTGGAAGTATTTTTTGACAAGCGATCCCTTACCAAAGTAATATGTTCCTGTGGATACTTGTTCCATAATAGGATTGTTGGTGTAGGATTCCTTTTCCTTGACGGTTAATAATTTCAACCCATCATTTGTTATGTGGGCCATAAAAGTAGAATTCAGACGGTGTGGATGAGGCCCTATATGGCTAAGAACACAACCATCACTTTTGGTTGTTTTTACAAAGTTCTTGAAGTCGTCATAATTCCAAAGATACGGATTATCACAGTAGCTAACTATTACTTCCTTGTCATCTTCAATTTCGTCGAACACTTTACTTACCGTATATACTGGCCCCTTCTTGTGGTTTTCAATTTCGACAATGTGGCATCCGGGAGATAACGTATTGAGATAACTTCGCATGTCAGTTTCGTTAAGATGCTTGCTATTACAAATAAACACAAACTCATCGCTGGTCGGATCAAACATATCATAGATGTATTCCAATATTCTTTTGCCATTGACTTTTATCATTGGCTTGGGATCTCTATAACCTGCTTTGACAAACCTATCTCCTGTGCCGGCCATTGGTACAATAATTTTCATAGTTTTTTCCTGTATTTTTCGGTTTCCATATTTTTTATGTATTCGATACTTTCATCATCCAAAGGTCTAATCGTACTAATTTTGTTTCCATACAAATTGATATAATTGTGAATGGCAACAACCTCCCGATTTTTAGTAGTTTCATTGCCCACAAACACCACAGAATCGGGATAGGAATACACATTCACAGGTTTGGTATCAGCGAATGACAAATCAAACTCCGTAAATGTAGAACATTTCTTTTTGAGATATCTCTTTGCAGTTTGATCGATGTGATTAGTAATATCCCCTGCTTTTTGATGATCTGTAGTAGATACAATTAAACCATGATTTTCCAGAAATATAACGTGCGGTAGAGATTTACCAGTCAGACGTTTATTGATAGCATTACAGACACCAAATCCAGGATTTTTATAGTTGATATAAATGTAATCTATATCTGAAAATATTTCGCCGATAATGTTGGAGGAATCTACGGTACACAATATTGTGTTGAGATAAACTGGATGCGTATGAATTACCCACTTACCCAAAATAGAATGAAATCCAGTTTCCATTGACGGCAACTTTAACTTATGAATCAAAAGACTCTCCTTCAAAATATTATTTAAGTCACTATCATGGGTTATGTTTCCGTTTTTGAATTCATTGATTATCTTTTCGTAATTAATAAATGCATATCCCTTTAATTTACTAACGTTTTTCAGTGCATATCCCGACGCTTTAATAAACATGATAGAATCATTCAATTTAACTGAGATGTTGCCGCAGGCGCCCTGACTCAGCAATATGTCGTTTCCTACAGTATCACACCCTTCGATGAAATTGTTAAACAGATTGAAGTATTTGGAAATGAAATCGAACAGTTCCCCATTGACTTGTTTATTGTAAACAAATTCCACATGCAACTTGATTGTCTCATCCTTATTTCCCAGAAGTTTTATTTTGTGAGAGTTTTGTATTTTAACGATGACATCAGCATCTTCAATTTGAGATTTTGAAATAAAATCGGAATCGTCTTTTCTACGACGTATCGCGTCTAATACATCATTATAGGTATGACCACGATCTTCTGTATCACGAATTAATTTCCAATGAATTTTAAGTTCTTTATCTGTATCAACATAGATTTTTAAATCTATGATTTTCTTACTGATATCAGTAAAGAAAGCATGTAATCCATCAACGATGATGTATTGTTTGGGATGTAGTTTAATTGGTGGATTAAATACGCCGTTTTTGTGATTGTAGGTTGATCGCCAAATTGGTTGATTGTGTTTTAGTGCTTCTAGATGTATATCCCCCAACTCCAAATTGTTTGCAGATGGATTTAGATGAGTAAAACTTTTCCAATTATCATCGTTCCGGTCCCACTTATGAAGGTCATCGGTACTGATGCGAAGAACATTTGGCGATGTATAAAACATTTCCACAATTTCGGCAATCGTTGTCTTACCAACACCGGAATCTCCTGCTATACCAATGAAGTGTGGTTTCATATTAAACACCATTTAACATTTAACATGCATTTGTCTTGGTCCACTAAAAACACGCCCATCATAGAACATAAAATTATTATTGGCTTTATATGGAATGTTTGATGATAGTAGAAATTTATAAAGCCAATGTTCGTTATTAGCATAATCATATGCCGTTTCATTTTTCATTTGTTCTAGGCGTTCATAAAATTTATCTGCCATTAAAAATGTTGGAGCTACGCCTCCTATCCAAAATGAATCACAAACTCCCAAAACTTCTGGAAGAGTTGGATGAGTCCAGAAATATAGATAATTATTATCTGTTATGGATGATAAATCAAAATGGGTATATACAACATCAAATCGTATTCTTAAAATGTAATCATACCAAACATGAGTTTCCTCCATATATTTTTTAATCAAACTATTACAACTCATTATTTTGTGAAGCATTATTGCTGCAATAGAAAAGTTGTTATATGGCTCTAGTTTATACTCATATATCCAATCTCCGTGATGGGTGGTAAGATCACAACCAAGATGAGAATACCATTTTATATAATCATCTACAAAATCAACATTTTCATCATGAATTTCATATTTTTTTGGTCTATACAAATCTAATATCTCAGCTTCATTAAATAAATCGTTATTAGATTTCTCCAAAGGTTTTATGGAAAATCTTCTATTTGACCCCGTTTGTTTCCATGTTGAAATGAATACATCACAGTCATATTTATCTAATATTTTCTTTTTAAGGTTTTCATATGGTTCGCCCTTATAGTGTCTTGTATGTCCAGATAAATTAATTGCTATTTTCATTGGGTATTAATAAGTTAAATTTTTATTAGATGTTTCACTTTTGCATTGATAATGTTTGGAGGAAATGTAACAAACTGCTGTTCAGTCTTTATAGGCCAGAACCTCCACTTCTCAAAGAAACGCTGAGCGCCTCTTTGTTCATACAGCTTGGACCTCTCCGAACGAACAATTTCATCCGTTGGAAAGTTGCTCTTGTCGGAACGACTACCAAAGTGAAACACAATGGAGTTGGAAGTCATAACAAATTTGTAACCTGCTAACTGCATACGAATAAATAGGTCGGTATCTTCCCAATACGCGGGTGCAAATCGCGAATCGTTGCCACCAATGTAATCCCAGTCCTTTTTTCTAATAAGACCAGATACGCCCTCACCTTTTTCTACTTCTACATCAGGATTCAACCGACTGAACTCTGCTGCATACTGAATAAAGTATTCTTCATTGAAATCGTCATATTTGTAACCAAACTCTTCGTATGGGAATACCAACGTTCCTGGTCGGGAGTTTTCTTTGAAGAGATTGGGCTGAAATCGTTGGCTGGATACCCATATCGGTATATTTGGATACTTTTCAAACACCTTCAACGCATTCAAATCCCAATCCTGAGAAACAAAGAAATCAGCGTGCAGAAACATGATGAACTCTGTCTTGACTTTCTCCGCACAGAAGTTCATTCCGCCGCCGATGCCGAGCGTGTGTTCTTCATCATTTTGAATAACACAAGAAGTAATACCCATCGGAGAGTCAACATCCAATAACCACTCATTCGTTCCATCTGTGCAGTTTTCTGCTACAACAATGAACGGAGCATCTTTGAAATGTGAATAGGTGCGGACGGAATGAACAGCCAACTTGAGATAGTTTAGGTTGTTGCATGTTCCGATACAAAATGTTATTGGGGAGGACATACTATACCCTTTCTTTCTCTAATCCATTCATCCACGTCTTTAGTGGTACTCCATCCCAAATACACATAAGCTTTGAGACAATCAGAACCACCTGCAGACCTATCTCCAGGTCGTGTAGGTAAAAATGTGATTTTATCAGAAAACATTTTGGCAATTTCAAGAATGGTAAACTGCTTTTTATTATTCAGTTGAAATTCTTCGTTACCTTGAAATTTCCACGCTCTAATAAGTCCATCTACAATATCTCCTACGTAAGTGAAACATCGGGACTGTAATCCATTACCACAAACAGTTAATGGTTCATCATTGGCATACTGTCGTTCAAATACGCTGATGACGGTATCATATTCGTCATCCCGGCTGTTTTGATAAGAACCAAAGACATTATAGAAGTAACAAATTGCATAACGAAGACCATACCACTGAGAATAACACTCAATAAGATCGCAGTTTCTAGCTTTAGTGAATGAATAAGGAGAGTGATTCACTCCCTCCTTTGCAAATCGGGTGCTGGAACCTGCGTAAACTAACTTAATCTCTCTTTTACGACAGAATTCCAGCACATTGAATGTTCCTTCGGAATTTGACTTCCAAACTTCCCGAATTTCAGTGAAAGAAGGAACGATTCTTGAGTGTTCTCCCAGATGAAACACCACATCAAGAGGTTTATTTTCGCAGATAGCGGAAATATCTTTAGTGTGGCCGGCAATGTATTCAACATCGGCTTGGTGATTAGCTTTTTTTCCTGAACAGTAGTTGTCAATGGAAACAACATTGTGCCCATCTTTCTTCAAACGACTGATGAGATTTGTTCCTATAAATCCTGCTCCGCCTGTTACTAAGACATTCATATTATTTCAATATCTCAATGGTAATCCAGAAGAAGATTGCATCACTATTCCAAAATAATTTCTGGCCCAATGCTCTTCGGTATAACCGGAGTTTTTATACTCTTGATATTCTTGCATGTAGTGCAAAAACTTAAATATTGGCTCGATGGGCCAAAGCGGAATTGTTTTATCTGTGAGTAACCATTCTCCATACCACGTAAACTCTGACGATACTGTATTGATTAGATCGCCTAATTTTATATCGTTTGGTTTTAAGTATTTCTCATCCAATGATTGCCACACTAACGATGACCATATAATAGGGCCTGGGCCGAAGTCGTAGAGACGGCCAGTACGGTTGAAAAGCTCTTGTATAGCCACCCGGCATTCCGCAAACGACAATTGTGGGTCAAAGCCAAGCAATCCGATGTTCTTGGCTGTCCAGGAAAACAGGTCTTTCTGTTCGTGGATTACCGTGTAGGGGACGTGGTTTTCAGCATCAAAAATGAAATCCTTTAGACGAAATGATTTGATGAAGAATGAATCGGAGTCAACCATCAAGTAGTTGTGGCAAAGTCCAAGTCGCCAAAAGCTTGATTTGATGGTTTGCTGAGTCACCCACGATTGGACCAGTTTTTCTTCCAAAATTTCTTCATCGGTAATCAATGTGTATCCGTCAGTCCCTAATGTATTTTTAAAAAGAGGGACATCCTCAGAAGGAACGGAAATGTAGAATGGTAATTTCTCTACATTATGACGTTGAACTGATTCCCACAATACTTTGGCTCGATGAACATCCTTACTGAAGGATTTGCAATATACGATTAATTCATTCATATGTTCCATTTATTCTCTACTGTTTTATATTCATAAGGGTGGAGAAAATCTTTACCTGTGAATGGGTGTGTGAATTCTTCTTCCACTAATTGTGTCCAGTCAGGCCGGTCAGGAGCGTGCCACCACTTCTGAACTTTCTTCAACATCTGATCTTTTGTTCTTACCCAAGAATAGTGATGTATCATCGGTAATCCATTACTATGAGTGACGTGTCTTAATACAGGCTCATTAACAAGCATCTCAGAATACTGTCCCCGTTCGTGGTATGGGTGAGTAACATCAACATTGAATACCCGCCTTTGACATAGGACAATGGAATCCTCCCACTGAACCGACTGATATATCGGCTCTCTGAAATAATAGTAATTGGCCAGTTTGTATGATACATGCTGGAAATCTGTGGTGTTAAGAAAATCTATGAACAGCTCTGTGTCGAATATCTCATCGGAATCCAACAAAACTACCCAATCTATATCATCGTGTAACTGCTGTGAACCAACGTATCGGGCCATATTACACCAATATCTTATGTCATGGCCCGGCGTCCACTCCGATTCTATAAATTCAGCAGTCAGATTCTCTTGGTATGTCCTATCCAACAATTCTCTGTTTTCTTTTTCACCATCAAAGAAACAATCACTTGAAGATACTATTATCTGATCGCTGAATGGCTTAGCATGGTCAATGCAATGCTTTATGAATCTGTATTCATTGGTGCAGTAGGTAATAAGGGAAGCGATTTTCATATTATTTGCTTAGTTCTTGTTTAACAGCTTGTTCGGTTTCGTCTCTCAATTTAGTCAGTTCGTTTGCTCGCAAGTAATCCGTGTAAACATAAGCAGTATAGTTTCCAGGGATGCCCTTATAGTAATGTGGAATTCTTGTATAGTCAACATCAATCGAATACAGAATGTCGTTGGTATATGGCGAAATATATTTCCATATATCATTTTCTACGTGAGTGGCAAAATCAAAATAAGGACTTCCGGGATATGGACTGATGATGGTCAAATCAAAGTCGGCTGGTTTATGAGTTATCAACCAATCTCTAATATGCCTCAATGATTCTTTAGACTCTCCTGGATGACCACAAGACATCAAAGCTTTCACTTTGATGCCGTGTTTTTTACATATATCCAACGTTCTATTATTGTCTGCTAGTGTAGCCTTTTTGTTTATAGTTTTGAGTATCTTTTCATCCGCAGACTCAAATCCGCATAGTAACCACTCAAACCCACATTGTTTCATCAAGTGAGCTTGGTCTTCATTGAACAATTCAGATTTTACAAACCCCCTAAACTTGAAATTGGTATCTAACGATTTCTGTAGGGTTATAAGTTCGTTGAGAAATGGAACCAATGCTTTATTGACGTTTAATTCATCATCATAGAACATAAACGCTTTATATCCGTAAACAGTAAACAAATGTTCTATCTCTTTCAATACCTGAGATGATGTTTTTGTCCTGACCTTTCTTAGATTCTTACTCAATCTGCCGCAACAAAATGCGCAGTTGAATGGACATCCCAACTGTGAGATAATGCTGGTACATTTTTCTCCATCAATGTAAAACTTGTAGGAGTGGAGGTCTATGAATGACCGGTCGATAAAGTCGTGAGTTGATAGGTATTCGTTAGTCAAAAAAAGTGCATCGGAACTATCCGCATCGATTACCTTGCTGGTAATCCTACCACTGAGAAATTCAAGAATAGAAATCTCACCATCACCAACAAACAAATGGTCAAAATTATCCTCCAAATCCTTTACGTTTTTTAGAATTCTGGAATTCTGAACGTGTTTGATAGCTGAATAACACGAAGTAATGTGCGGTCCACCTGCAATTTTTTTGATATTTGGAGGCATAACATTAACCATATTAATAACATAGGGTAATTGTGGAGTGTTTATAGTAAATCCGACTATATCATAGGAATGCATTTGAAGATGATCAGAAAAAATACTGACATAATTTTTAAATCCTGATAGATCCAACACATTAACATTTATATTATTTTGTTTAAGAACAGTAGCTATCGACAATATTCCTAAAAATGGTAAAGATTTATCATCTATTAAAAAAGGTGCAGGCGGTATTATCAATAATACGTTCATTTTAACTTCCAAATAACTTGTTTTAAATATTCGGATGCTTGATCTCTTATTTGTCCATTTCCAATATGAAATACATTAATACAATCTAAAATATTTTGTTCTCTGTCGATGTATCTTCCCAATTCATCTGTATAACTCTGTATTAAAAATCTTTCCATATGAAAATCTAATACATTGTAAGAACGTGGTAAAATAACTAATTTATATCCCATATCAGATAACACAAAATTAAGAATAGTTTGATCGTTTAATCCTCTGCATTTATCTAGTACAAAAAATTCTTCTTTATTTTTAGTAAACCATTCTTGTGTTTGTTTAAAAACTTCTTTATGTTTTTTATTATAAATTATGAATCCAGAATTAAAATATGTATCCCACGAAACAAATTTATTGTTTTTGAAAAAATTATCTTTAAACAAACGAATTAATCTGTTTATTTGTGGACCGAAACCATTATCTAATGCAGCAGCAAATTCCCCGTTTGACATATTAAAAACATTTGGACAAGATGGGGTTGGATATGTATCATGATCTACGGCTAGTATTTGATCGTATTCTATATTATTTTTATCTAAAATTTCCATGACCCACATTTTTTGCATTTGAGGGCATAAATCTTTAAATGGACAAATAGGTTCTTCAATAGTTAAGAAATCAATATTGTATTTTTCACACCAATGTTCCCACAAAATTTTAGAATTTTTAATAAAAAGAGCATCGTCTTTTTCAGGATTTTCTTTGAAATTGGGCATGACTACTATATTATTCATAACTTTTTAACAATCGATTTCTTTGTAACCTATAAGAAATGCATTTCTATCTATACCAGCATATGGACGCCAGAGGAATCCATTCTTTTCGTAATCTTCCGGTTCCCAATGAGAAACGTGTTTTTCATAGATGTTTCCATACAGCGCATCTTGGAAATTGTATCCATTCGGCGACTCTATAATCATATATTTGAATTTGGATTGAATTTTTTTGAACAGTTCGGCGGCTTCTTCCTTTGTTACATGCTCCGGGCCTCCCTGCCATAAAAACAGATCGAACGACTCCTCTATAGGCAAAGTTAGAACGTTGCCGTGAATGACTTTTACGCCAGTCGGCACATTCTTTATGTTGGGCTCAAAGATTTCAACGATAGTAACTTTCTTACCTTTATCAAGCATGTAATTGATGAAGGAGTGGTCGCTATCATGTCTCCAACCGACCATAAAAATAGTCTTTGACACTTCAAAAATTGTGTCAAGATTCTCCTTCATGTCAGGATAATCATCCAACGTTTCATTGTTAGCGTAGTTCTTTTGTGGGGATGTAAATGTATAGGACATAAATTAGCCTCCTTTTGCGGACCAATGGCAATTGCATTTTGCCAAGCTCTTTGCTCGCATCACCTGTTCGTCTTCAGGCAGATTGTTAGAATCATAATACCACGGAGCATGTCTGGCCGAATAAGGCCAGCCTGTTCTCCAAGCTCTGCCATCGTAATCGCAGAATGGCGTCCCACACACCGCAAATGTAGTATCCACTGGAAACTTGTATATTCTGCAATACTTGTGATCAAAGAAGGGAAGTCTAGTAATGACGGATTCATGATTCATTACTTCCTGTTTGTGTCTATAACAGTCCGGCAAATCATCATATTTTAGACTGAGCCCCAGTTTCGGTATATGTTTTTCTAACAATATCTCCGCCATATGGTCAATGAAATCTACAGGAGCTTCATCAACAGGAATAATATCACTATCGCTATAGACGTAAAGTTGATTGTTGATAATGTGTTGATAATCCGGTATATGTCTCAACGTCCCCTGCCCCTCATTAGTTGGAAACCGGCGAACTTTTATGGTACAAGTATCATACCACTCCAAAAGCGGCGGGTATTCCGAAGCGTTATCAAGAATTGTTATGTTTGTGTAATTTCTGTTTAGTAAAGATTCCACCAAACGTTTAGTTGGTCCAAATCGATTAAAATTACAAATGAATATAGGTATGTCTTTCCTCATTGTATTGTTCCTCTCAGTAGTTCTGCCAGATTGTCGTGATTTCTGTGCATATTGACTGCATCACAACTTCTATATGGGTTGGTTGAACTAAAATCGTTGATAATAACTCTTTTACTGTGACTCAAGCCCATAATTAGAGTTTTGAAATGCAGTCCCAAATTTTTTAATTGCTCTTCGGTTACTTTTCTGTAAGATTCATTCCTTGACGTTACAAAAATCAACTCAACCTCATCGGTTGGCAGAGATTTCAGATAGTCCACGTTTTTTTGGATCGGTCCGGATTGGGCAATGTAAGGGGGGAAGTGTGTGGAAGAGTGTTCCACTACAACTCCATCGATATCCACAAATAGGGTTGCAAAACTCTTTTGATATTCCATCCAATCATCTAATGTTCCCCAATCTTCAAGATCTTCGACTTCTATACCTCGGAAAATAGCCTTTTTATGAAGGATGTTGAAATAAATAACATCGCTGACATATCTCTCTGTATTGGATTTCAGGCTGTTTGCTACTTCAACGAAATTTTCTACATTTTCGAATATATAACCACCAACACAAATATTTTGACTGATGACTTGTTTTTCAACAATGTTAGTTACCACATTGTTCTCATTCAAGACAATAAAACTGCTGGATGCTGGTTTTCGGCATTTGGTGTTTTGCAGTTTGGCGTAAACAATGAAATTTCCTTTTGGTATATCTTTACACGTAAAAAATGAGTCGGAGTCTTTGATGAATATTGATCCTTTGATGTTTAGGGTATCGATAGTCTGTAACACTGTCTCCGTTACGTCTTTTGTTTGCTTATCCAAAGCGAGCATTGTGTAATTGGTGATTCCAACTTTTGCCAATTCATTCAAAAAACCTTTTTCAAAGTGAAACTTCTCTTCGTGTTCTTTGAGATAGACAAACACAATTTTTTCAAAGTTAGTGAGATTTAGACCGGAAACAACTTGTATTGCCATGAATTTTCCGTTGGGATGTGCTAACATCCATTTTGGTTTTACTCCAGGATATCGAGATGATTTTCCCGCCATTGGTACGATTAGTGTCATAGATATTCTAATATACAGTTATTAATGAATTCGGTTGTGTGTTTCTCCGTATTAAATGGATACATTCGGACATAGTTCATAAGCGAAAGATATCTATACCATTCGTTTTCTATTACCCAATCATACCTTTCACTGATGATTTTGTCAATATATTTTAAAGTTTCGACGACCCTACATGGATACGTTTGAGACAACAGACAGGACCACAGATGGCGGGTGTCTTGTCGAATTGATAATAAATCAAGGATTGGAGAATCAATGTAAGTGTTCAAGAAATCAACTGCGTATATCATTGAGTTGGTCAAGACCATGTTGGCCATAGTAAAATCGCCGTGACATAGACCTTGTGGCAATTCTTCTTCTGGAAGGCGCTTCAGTATCCTCATTATTCTTTCTTTTTGGGGGAAATCCAAAAAATCGATTTGTTCGGTCTTTTTGGCAACGGCATCTATTTTTCCTGATTTTACATTTTTGAAAATGTGATCGAGGTAAGATAATATGTTTTCTATAAATCGGTTAATAACTGATATATCAGACTCTCCCAGAAAGGCTATAATATTTTTACCTATAATATATCGCATTTCTATGTAAGCCAATTCGGTTGGTGTTCCGACATACACAGACGTTATTTCAGGAGACTTAATGAATGGGTGTTCGTTTTGTTTATAGAACTCTATCTGCTTGTTAGCTTGTATAACAAGCCGAACATTTCCATCTATGTTCTTTGAGAATTTTTTCAGAAAGAAATCGAAATCCTTGTTTATTATCTCAAGGTTACATCCCGATTTTCCATTTATCATAGATATTACAAACCATTTACAGTACCAAATACGACACCAAAGAATCCAATGTTGCTACAGTTTGTGGAAACTCTCTGCCAACTTTGTATGGTTCATCGCAGTGAACGTTCGGTATATGATGTATCAGACATTTTTTCAAATCTTCTAGGTTACGGATGCACACTTTATTAATTGTTCCATCGGCGTGATCCCAATTTTTGAATATACCAGACCCGCCTGCTTCGAAACCACCGTTTGCACCTTCCCACACCTTTAAAAAATCGGAATTTTTCATGGCATAGTCCAGTCTATCTGGAGTCAATATGGAACTTGCTTGGTGCGAGTTCCTTGGAACAAAATATGAATTTTTATTTATATCAACTTTTGCCGCAGTGATGAATGAAGGCCCACCGATATTTCCTGGTAAACCAAACACATCCGGCATCTGTCTATACAAAACTCTGTGACTGACATCTGGCCACAAATCAATGAGGTATAGGTTTTTGTCGTCTGGAACGGATATTGGCCTTGTTTCATATCTAAGGAAACCAAGACAGTAATCAACAGGCAACGTGCTTGTGTATTTTACGTATGTGTCCACCGCTTCCTCTTTTATCAACATATCGTCTTCCGAAAACAAAAACAAATCGTAATTGTTTCTTTCATCGGCAAATTCTTGTCTATGAAAAAACACCGTGTTTGGTGGATTTACATGACTGATGAAATTAATATCACTTCTAGGCAATGGAACGGTGCCATGAACGTTTATAGTGAGATCATATTTTTTGTATGTTTTGTATTCATCAATAATTCTGTTGAGATATGTGAAATTTTTGTCATCGTAAGTGGCAATTGAAACAAGTATTTTCATAGTGTTATTCCTTAAAAGCGAAAATCAGTCTGACTCCATATATGTCGTTTGAACCGTCACCCTGTCCATGTCCGCCGTGTCTCCACTCATAAACCTCTCGGATTTTGTATCCACATCTTTCGAACTTTTCCATTGCAGCGTTATAAAGAATCAAAAGTTTGGGATCTCGCACATCAAAATCATGTGTTTCTATATAATATTCTTTTGCTATAGAAAAATCAGCATCATTCATATTGAGCAAATGAATTTCAGCACCTTCCACATCACATTTGACGACATCGGGTTTGTAATCTGCAAAAAGCTTTTTAAGTTGATATGAATGATTAACTCCTTCATTGAGGAACAAGATACGATCTGGTGGATCGGGGATTATACGTTTCTTTAACGTTTCAATATCGTCTTTGTTTATGTCAAGCCCTATTACTTTTTGAGCTCCCAAATTAAACCACCACTCTACAGTTGATTTGTCTATGTTTTGATATATGTAACCGAACGAGCCGCACCCCAAGTCTAATACAGTTCTGTTTTTGACATTTACTAGTTCAACTGGGTAATGCGTATCAGGCCAATGGAAAGATACAATTTTCATAGTGATAAGTATGGTAATAGATGTGGTAGATTGTTTTCTTCTATCCACTGTTTTGTGATGGTGTTCAAATCTGGAACAACATCCCAAAAACATTTTCTGATTTTGATATATGGAAAGTAGCCGCATCGTGTTGGTATCCAAGGCGGAACGGTTTCCCAATACCAACGATTTAATTTGGTTTCAAACCAATTATTGTCTAATAGTTGGACAAATGCTTCAAACGGTTTTCCTTTCAAAGCATACATCGTTTCAATGTAAGACCAATTAATATGAGTGTAGTTAAATGGATCAAACTTGACGTTGCCACAGATAGGAATGATAGAATCTACATTGTAATCCTTCCACCACATTTCGCTATTACGAGAGTTTCCTCTCAACCCCCAACTACCGAGATAAGGATATTGTTCAAACAATGTTTCTATTTCTTTTCGCTTGCTGAAAAAGTTTTCAAAATACATGGGTCTTACAGACTCTCGAGCGTTTTGTCCGCCTTTAGTATGAGCCGACCAATACACGTCATATGACTTACCCTCCTTAAGAGCGGCTTGCACTAATCGAAGTGCTAATTGAGAGGCAGATGTATCCATGTAAGTATAAAGGTGCTCGTTGGTTAATCTGATGAACTGACAGTTAGGAACATAACTTCTAATGATGTTTTCCTGTTCTTGAAGACTTCCGTAGTTTAATCCCACATAAAAGTCAGCATCAGAAAAATATTCTTTGAATACTGTAAAGAATTCGTGAAGAACATACAATTTTTCGGGGACACATATTGATGCTGCATATATTACACATGTTTTCATAGTTTTACTTGTAAAATTCGTATAGGTTTTTAGTTACTTCATAGGTTATTTTAGTCATTTCGGAAAGCTCCAACGTCATTGCGTATCTGAACATTTGTTCGATGCACATTTCTAAATCTGTTTCATCTTTGTAACCAAGTTTCTCTTTCGCTTTGGTGTGGTCGCTATATGCGAACTTGACTTCTTTTCTTCCTTGTAGGTGAACGATTTTACTCTTATCAAACCCCAATTTCTTACCGACCGTCAAAACCGTTTCTGCGGCTTCCTTTATGGTCATTTCGTGGTCAGACCCCACGTTGAAAAATTCATCCTCATATTCGTGAAGAAGTCTTTCGATGGGTTGGCAGAGATAGTTACAATCGGAAAAGGCTCTCTTCTGCAAACCATCGCCGAAAATGGTTATATCTTGACCAATGAGACATTGACGAATCCAAATGGCTATGGCGTTTCTGTATCGGTCGTAATAGTTCTGAAAGGGTGATATTACGTTATGAGGAAGAACGGAACAATACTTTAACCCAAAGTGCTCGTAGGCTTCGTGAAGGTCCATCTCAACCGCTAGCTTGGCTATACCGTAAGGGTCTTTTGGAATTCTAACATCAGTTTCCTTGAATGGTGGGTTTCCCACGCCATACGTCGCCATCGAACTGAAGTTGATTAGTTTTTTAACATCGTAATTTATACAGGCATTGATGATATTAACCGAACCAACAAGATTGTTTGTGTAGTTGAAATTGCGTATGAACGGGCTTAGTATTTCCGCCGCGTAGGCAGCACAATGAATTACAACATCAGGTTTTTCTGTTTCAAAAATTTCATTGATACTTTTTATATAACATATATCACAAATACAAAACTTTATACCCCTATTTACATTTCTAATGAATCCTCCCGACAAATCATCTATGCCTACTATTTGATATCCTTTACTTAAAAGATAATTACTTAAAACGGTACCTATCATCCCAGCATTGCCTGTTACTACAATCTTCATTGATAATCTCCTATTTTCTTTCCAAACATATCGTATATTCCACCACTGGCGTATCTTACATATTCAAATACTTCTCCAGAAACATTGGTTGGAATAATATTATTTAGAATATGTGTTGACCATATATGCTCCAAATTTTCAAACATATGAAATGGGATTTGTGGAGACATAACTGTGTATATGTCACATAAGTCATCCATCATTGGACTTGGCCCGACAAAGACAAAATCGGTAAAGCCCATATAGCCTGGTACAAGATGTATTTGATTGCCCATCAACTCCAATTTTATTCGTTTTAAATATACATCAAATCTAACACGAATTACTACATCATATATCTTTCCTGTTTTTTGTTCATGTTCTTTTTTTAAACAATTACAATCCCATATTTTATACAACTGACACATTATTTGTGCCACATGTGCTCTACTTTTAGTCCGTATCTCATTGTAATATTTTTTCAATTGGTTAGATACAGGCTCAATTTCAGCGTCATCCATACGGATTGCGACGGGTCTATACATTTTAACAATGGTTTCTTCATTAATAATTGGGTCGTTTTTGTCATCACCATCTTTAAAATTAGCGTGGTAAGCAAAACTGTTGCCTAAATTTTTCCACGTCGAAATGAATACATCACAGTCATATTTGTTTATTAACTGTTCATATATACTTTGATACGTTTGTTCAAATGTTCTTAGATGGCCCGATAAACAAATTGCTACTTTCATATTAGATATTCCATAGATTGTAATAATCTTTATATTTTTGTTGTTATGAAAAGGTATCAAATTAACCATTAAATATTCATACTAATTTGATATCACATTTTATTTTAGAATAATCAAATTCATCCCATCGAATTTTCATTAGATTTTTGTAAATGTCTTGGTTATTATCAAAATCCACTTCACATTTCTCTATGTCTTTCCTGTATTTTTTGGGCAACGTAGCGTATAACATGAATACTCTCCATATGTTGTTTATCTCTTTGTTGGATAGATATGGTTCGGGCATATTCAACAATGATTCACTCGCAAATGTGCCAGCATGAGCATCTTTTGAAATAAATCCATTTTCTATGCATACCTTAGCCAACTGTTGGCCTGGATATGGTTGATAGATAGAAACCGATGCAACCGACGGTTTTATTCTTTTGCATAGTATGATACTTTTTAGTGTATCTTTTCGTTTTTCAAATGGGAAACCCACTATGAAAAATGTGTTGGTTCTAATTTTGTATCTGTTCAAAATATCAAAAGCTTTTATGACTTTGTTTCGGGTTGCCGTTCTATCGCACACTTCTAATAGTATTCTATCAGAACCAGATTCGACTCCCAAAGAAATTTGGAATGGTATTCCATACTTTACCAGCATTTTGATGTTTTTCTCTGACACGGTTTCTGGTCTAGTCATAAACGAATACGGTTTGTTTATCTCTTGTTTATAAGCATCCATGAATTCTTTTATCCAAGTTATCGGATGAGAGAGAAAACATTCGTCTTGGAATGCAAAAATATCTACACCATAATTCTGAACTAATGTTTTCATTTCTTTGATACACGAATCAACAGGCCTGGCCTTTACGAAAACACCCATTCCTTCATTGAGAATTTTCAGAGTTCGGGTAGCACAGTAATTACAGTGATATGGACATCCCCGTGAAATTTCTATGTCGCTCCTTTTGACTTTTTTACCATCAAACGACCTCAAGAAATACAACTCATTGAAGAAAGAAAAGTCTCTATCTGCTTCCCACAATTTTTCTGGAGGTAAAAGTCGGCGCATGGGATTTTTCTTTACCTTTTTGTTAACTTTATCAACGAAATAGGTTCCTTCTATGGAAGTAAGACTTTTATTCTCTTCCATATTTTGTAAAATCTCTGTAAAGGTTTTTTCTCCTTCTCCAATAATCACCAAGTCGAACAGATTGGTTTTAGCTGTTTCTTCAGCCGTTAGAGTGGCATGAACGCCGCCAATAATGGTTGTTGTTCGGAGCGAAACCTTGATTTGTTCAAAGAAATGCATGAGAAAATCGTATTCAGGGGACAAACAAGTTATAGCCAAAAGATCAGGTTGAAATTCGTCAAGCTTCTTTTGTAGATCGGAGACAATATTTACTGGATTTTTGTATTCCAGTTCAAGTTCAAATCCTTTCTTGAACCCGCCCATTTTTACTTTACCAGCGGCGGCTTCTTGATCGTGTTCGTTCTTATAAATGTATGTGTCGAAGTAATCCAATTCCCAATTCTTACTTTTTGCTATACCGGCTAATATAGGAATAGTATTACTAATTGTGGGGGTGTTGGTAGCATTGGGAAATAAAATCAATAATTTCATAAAAATCTATATAAGATACTCTATCAGATTGTAATAATCAACACATTTTTTGTTATTATGTAATGGAAGTAGAGAAAACAAAAGGCTGGCAGTCAGGTATCTCAGAAACTCAAATCTAATAGTATCAAATTTTTCAACGAATTTCTTTTCAAAATATTCTACATTTTGTTTGATATAGAAAAATGCTGATGTGGTATCATTCAAAATGAAATCATATCCAATTAACGACTGATACATCTTTGCATAGTCGTAATGTATATCACCTGATATAGAAAGTTCATTGCCTAATTTACCCCGCATATCAATGAACTTCAATTCTCCATCGTTGGTAAGGAATATATTTGAGAACACGAAGTCACCGTGGATAACACAGCGGGAACCCATTTGCAATGCTTCATATTCAATTAGTTTATCGTCTATCTTTTTGAATATATCTCTGGAATGTTGGAATCTACTATAATCGTATGTTGCATATCTACTACGAAGCTTTTGTGAGTAATTACTATAGATGGATACTTCCGGTGAATACGCACCCACATCTGCATTGTGAATATCGTCTAATGCTTTGAACAACATATCAAGATGATCGGTAGTGAGGATCTTGTGGCAATACATCTTGGAGAAAAGGTTGCCCTCAATTTTCTCTATTTCAAGTTTTTTTGAGTTCCACGATACAACTTTTGGAAAGTATTTGGCAATAGATGGTGGACATTTTAGATAGAAATGCATTTCTCCAGATAAATCAGAGATAGAAGTCTTAACGACTGTAGTATCTTTGAATTCGATGTTGTTAAACTCTCTTGGTTCCACGCCGTTAACGTAAAATCCAGTTTCTCTTTCTAAATTATCAAACGAATTGATAACCAAATCGTCTATGTAGAAATCAGCATGAGGCTTCCCAAAATGAATTTCATCATATGGAATGTCAAATTTGCTCAACGTATCGAAAGTGACTTTACCTATATCAGCTATCACTTTTGAGACGTTACCTTTATGAGTCAACATCCTTCTAGCAGTGAAGATAATGATGGTATGTCCCCCCGATTTAAGATACTTCAAAAACTTTATGTTTTTTTCGATTGGTTCTACCGTGGTGTAATCACCTTTCACTTTTGGATATGTTACTAATGTATTATCCAGATCGAAACAGAATCGCTTCAATTCTCCAGTGTTATTGATGGAAAAATTTACGATCTGGCTCGGAGTTCCAAAACATATGAATTCTTCTTTTGTGACTTTAACCGATCCAATTTTGATGCCGTGATCTATCATTTTCTTGCAGACAAAAGAGACATACAGTTCTCGTGACTCTGCACTTAACATTGACCCGTATTTTATGAATGTGTTTGCGTTATCAAAAACGAAACATCCAACATTAGCATTGTCGGAAATTTTTTTCTTTTCTGCAATATCGAATACGTTTCCGTTCTCATCAATCTTGATGTATGAGTAGATTGGATTTGGGTCGTCATTGAAAGTGTAAAATATTTTGTTTTCGCCAGGTTGAAGATTTGCTAACACATTTCTTTTGATTATTGAGTCGCCATCATGAATTACAAGTTGCTCTTCCAACGAACTTTTTGGTAATTTGCTTAAACCGTAAAGGATTGTTTCTACAGGTCCATTAGTTTGAAATGGAAGTTTGATAAAGTGAAACTTATGATTGAATTGTTTTAGAAGTCGGTCTTCAAAACGGAAGTTTTCCAGTTCATTGTTATAAACAATAGTAATGGAGTCATTACCATTTATTTTAAAATTCTCAATAACCCAAAAAATGATTTCTTTTCCCAAAACTGGCACCAGTATTTTTGGCAACCTATAATCTTGGTTTCTAAAGCGCTCTCCTTTACCACCCAACGGAATCATTATATTCATACTACTTTATGCCCCATATTTTCTGTTTGTGTAAACGCTGTGTTATATCGGTAATTAGTTTGTAATTGTTTTTCTATGGTTTTTCGGTGCCATATTGCAAATGATTCATCGTCTGCTGGTAAGAATGCATATGATTGGTGTCCCTCAATCTTTTCGTGCAACCGCCTATCCCAACGAATACGTTCTGGTTCCTTTTTATAGATTCTTCCTTGTGGGTCCGGCCAGTTCACCAACGGTCGTTTGAGAGTAGAAGATTCGGAAAGACGCCAATTCCATTGCAAAGCATGTTGGGGTGTCACACCAAGATAATCATTGATTCGTGGCACATAGATTAGTTCGGTGCCTGAATTGCTTGCAATGATAGCATGGAGGTTTTCACCGACAGTCAACTCTGAGGGTAGTTCGTCACCATCCAACTGAAAGATGTATTCTCCTGAGCATTGTTCATTACCGAAGTTTTTGTGTGCTCCGTAATTGTTATCTAATCCGTGTTTGAAGACCCGTATTTTGGGTTTGTTTTCGTATTCTCCAAGAATTTTTATCGTATCTACATTGTCTGAGTTGTCATCTAATACAACCACACCGTCGTCAGGCATAGATGATGCAGCCAAATACACTCTGTTTAACAATTCTCTGAGTGTATCTGTCTCATTTTTACAAGTGATTAGATACGACACTTTCATTTATATTGATGATGTGGGGGATGTTACCAGTGCAATCTTTTTGAGTTTAGGCAATGTCGGCAATTTGATAGATGATGGCGAAGCATCTACCGACTGACTGTTCGCAGATTGAACTCCTGTTAATCCGATTTTTTTAAGTTTCGGTAATACTAACTTGGTTTCTATTGCAAACTTCGGAACATACTTGTCAAGCATAGCATGAAGTTTGGTGTCCATTGCTACCGTAGAAAAGTGTTCAGCATTATAAGCTCTCAATTGTTCAGCTTTAGCCAAAGTATTGTTGTAGTAATAGAAAGATTCTCTCAATTTATCCGCAGCTTTAGGATAATCTACTGTAAACCACGATGAATCAGCAATCAACCATTCATTCACACAACTTGGCGCAATCTTATCGACTTTACCATCCAATAGATTTGCCATACTGGGAGCAAGGAAATCCAAATGGCCACTCCAGTTGGAAACATACAACGGTTTTCCACTGAGAGTTGATAAAAGTAGGGGATGTCCAAAACCTTCTCCATGAGTAAAGGAGACATGAGCTTTAACCTTGGGATGATTATACAACGAATTCATTTCCATTTCAGTAAGATCACCATGTAACAAATATACATTGGGAATGTCTTTGGTTTGTAACTGATTTTCAATATGAACTTTGATGGCTTTAAGACGGTTAATCATTTCATACTTATCCATGTTGCAGATAGCGGCGCCACTGGTCTTTACGATCAAAGCAGGTTTTGGTTTTGCTCCTTGGTCTTTAAATGTTTCCATGAATACCCGAATAAGATTACCAATATCTTTTCGGTCACTGAATAGATCGCCATGAGTCCACTGACCAACAAACAAGAAACAGAAGTCTTCCTCAATCTTGT
>Ga0315288_10000554_pt1 | contig 47007 bp, 50 predicted proteins | sample YL17G11_20_MG_FD_203454 | JGI IMG/M metagenome (GOLD analysis project Ga0315288, IMG submission 203454) | Sediment microbial communities from Yellowstone Lake, YNP, Wyoming, USA - YL17G11_20 | ecosystem: Environmental > Aquatic > Freshwater > Lake > Sediment | place: USA: Wyoming | collected... | reverse complement strand
CCAAGGACGTGTACGAGAACGAATTCGCCCTACTCGATCGGCCTCGGTCGTTCATCACGTCATCCAACGACGATCTGTACGACGGTCATAAATTCGTCAAATCCCTACTGAAACTTCCGGCGGAGGGCATCTCCCAGGAGGAATTCCCATTCCTGATCGATCCCTGCTGCAAAAACGTCATCTGGTCTTTCAAAAACTACAAATACGATACGATCGTCGGGAAGGCCCAGGAGAAAAAAGACCTTTCCGTGAAGGTTTTGGAGATCGGCAAGGATCCCATGGACGTCATCCGGTACGCCGCGGTCATGCCATTCGAGTACATCCCCCCGGATCCGAATATTTACTACGAACCCCGCGGGGATTACGGCGATAAAAGCGAGGACGACGAAGAAGTCGATCAGTGGCACAAAAAAGAGGGCGCTGAATTCGTTTAACCATCACAAACCAGAAGGAGAAACACCATGAAGACGAAAACCGTACTCACCATCGCAATCCTTTGCTTGATTGCCATCCCGGGTCTCACTCAAGTCAACCAGCATGCTCAATTATCCCCGGCATCCCAGGACATTCAACAATCAAAGGACCTGCTCGTGGACGCTATGGGCCAACTCAAGACCGTGACCACGGCGTACACGAATTTGGATTACGGGGTCCAAGTATTCACCCAGCAACTTTCTAAAATCCGGACCATTCCCCAGCTCGACAGCCTTCGGACGGCACGTCAAATCCCGAATCCGGAGCCTTTACCTAATAAATCCGAGCAACAGCCTAAACCCGCCGCCAAGAGCAAACCGTAGCCTCGGAGAATCGACGCTCGGCCCGTTCGGAAAGGTCCGCTGTTCTGAAATCCGGAATAGCCCTAAAAACGCACCAGGCGGCCCAAGGATAAATAGCAGGTTTTAGTTATGAATAAGGTTCTTTTCGGGGATTGCAGGGCTTCTTTATGGGGCATGATCACCCGTAACGAAAAAGTTCAGATGGTCGTGACTTCCCCACCGTACTGGGGTCTTCGGGATTATGGGAACGAACCCCTTCTTTGGGATGATGGCTGGCGGGGATCCCTGGGCCTTGAACCCACTCCTGAAATGTACGTTCGGCATATCGTAGAGATTTTTTCTTTGATTTTCAATGTTTTACGATACGATGGCACCCTTTGGCTTAACCTTGGCGATACATACGCGACCGGCGCCGGCAAGGTAGGAGCATGCCCGGGCGGAGGAACGCGGGGCGATAGGTTTTCTGCTCATTTCGGCATTCGAACGCCCGGCAGCGCCCCAGCCATGAGCGGAATGACCCAGCCAAATAGAATGCCGATCCCCGGATATCGACCGAAGGAATTAGTGGGGATCCCCTGGCTTTGCGCGTTCGCTCTGCGATCGAGTGGATGGATTCTGAGACAGGAGATCATTTGGAATAAGTCTAATGTCATGCCCGAGAGCGTGAAAGACCGATGTACTCGATCGCACGAACATATTTTCCTGTTCACAAAAAGCAGGAAATATTATTTCAACGCCGAGGCGATCAAGGAGAGGACCACCGGAAATGCACACGATCGAGGCCGAGGCGTCCACCTGAAAGCCAAAAAACTCCCAAACAACTGGGACACATCGCTCGGAGAGGGGGGCCACGACAGGTTCAAGAAAGAGGGGAAAAACAGCCGAATTCATAAATTACGGGACGTCCAACATGCCAACCGGACCATCCACGCAAATCGAAGCTTATCTGCTGCCGTCACAAAAACCGTCGAATTTCGCAATAAACGCACCGTTTGGACCGTCGCAACCTCGCCTATCAAGGGCGGGCACTACTCCACGTATCCGCCTAAACTCATCATCCCCTGCATCCTGGCCGGAAGCAGGAAAGACGATATCGTCCTGGATCCATTCTTTGGTTCAGGAACCACGGGAGAAGTTTGCGAAAAACTCGGACGTCTATACATCGGGATCGAACTCAACCGGGAATATGCATCGATGATAAAATCCAGAACCGGACAACTCGGGCTCCACGTATGAAATTCCAAATTGAAAACCTAATTTCCCCGTTCCTGCATCGCGGGAATGCCTACCTTGGCGTCATCATGCGCGCGGTCCACTACAACATCACCCACGGAGGCCTCCCGGCGGATCTTCCTCGGCTTCAAGAAATTCTTGAATGCGACGAGGAAATGTTGGATGCGATATTTCTTAAGTACAAACTTTTCGTCAAAACGGAAGCTGGTTTTTATCTGCGGGCCCTGTCGGATGAAGTCTTGAAAAATTCCATGCCTGTCAAAAAGCGCCGCTCGATAATCAAAAAAGTGGATGAGAAACGGTTTCTGGTGGGGGGTGGGGATGTCAAAAAGGTTTAGGGATACTGCAATCTGGAAAAAACAATGGTACAGAGAATTATCCCCGTCTCTAAAAACAGCTTGGCAGTACATCACGGATAATTGCGATAATGTGGGGGTGTGGGATGCGGATTTCGAGCTGGCTTGGTTCTGTATTGGAGAGCACGTTGACTTCGATTTGTTGGTTGAAAAATGCAACAAAAATATAGAGATTTTAAACAACGGGAAATGGTGGCTTATTGACTTTTGTGATTTTCAATATGGGGAATTGACTCCTAAGTGCAAACCTCACTTACATTACATGCAACTCCTTAAAAAACATAGTCTATTCAAAAGGGTATGTAAAGGGTTACCCAAGGCTTCGCGAAGCCTTGAAGAAAAGGAAAAGGATAAGGAAAAGGATAAGGAAAAGGAAGAAGAGAGGGGTGTGGGGGGAGAGGTGAAAACATCAACCAATTCTCTATGGTTGGCGTACCACGAAAACAACGGAAAACTACCCACGCATCAAAGGCTGACCCACGCAAGGGCAAATAAGTGCCGGGCTCGTCTTTCAGATCCGGATTTTTATGATAAATTCGTCATGGCCATCCGTCTGGCTCAGGATATACCTTTTCTTATTGGAAACAACGATCGTGGATGGAAGGCAGATTTCGACTGGTTTATCGCAAACGACACAAATGTGTTCAAGGTCCTCGAAGGTAAATATTCCAATTCACAGAATATTTTGACGAAAGAACAAATTGCCAGACAGGGGACATGATGGACCGATACCAATTCAACCTTTCTTTCGAACCTATGGCCCAGCTTAAATGGCAGGATATCCCAACCATGAAGCGCATGGAGGAATCTTACTGGCTCATCCTGAAGAATATATCTCTCGATATTTTTACGGAAGTCATGCTTCAGATAGGCGACATGGATTTTCCGTTGAAAGACTTTCCTCTTCCGGGCACGATAAAGCGAATGTGCTGGGACGAAATAAGAAAACGTCGGCCGTCGAATTTGGACACCTCGATCGGCAACCGGGCGCAGGACATCAAGGCACAGGCGGAGTTTTACGCGACGGTGGGCAGACTCTTCAAAAAATACGGGAATGCGGTAAAGACGGCGAATTTTATTACTCCCCTGTGTGGCATCGCCGAAAACTGCGCATCCGAACTGAACCGCATGGACGCGCATCACAGATTTCACGGATCGGAGGACACATGACAAATTCATCAATGTCCAAGGCTGTTTTGGCTGGCTGTATTTTCTTGTCTATGAGTGCCTGCTTCTTCGCGTGCATGTATTTTTTCAATCCACGAGTGAAGATCGAATACAGGCCGATCCCGGGACCAGCTCCGTCACCTCCGGATTCGGTCGTCATGGTGACTGATGTTCTTACCGAAAACTACGCCCGGCTGAGGATGAGCGAATTGGCCAGCGAACGAACAATCGCGGAACTTCATCGGCAGTTGTCGATTCGGGCGATCGAGAAAGCTTTGCCTACGACCAGACGGTGGACGATTCCGCCCGAGGATACCGCGGTGGGCCTTAAACTCTACCGGTCCGACAAAACTTTCATCCATCCGACGATGTACTTCGGATCAATCGAATCCCACATCGAGGCGACCGCGCCGGCGCCGGTGACTTCGTTCATGAACACAATTCGGTTCATGGATGGAGATCAGGCCGTGGTCGACCGGATCCAAAAACAGTATCGCATTGAGAATCCCTGTCCTCCCGGACACTTCTGGACCGGATTCGGGTACGGTGGGATGACGGGGTTCGGGCTGGCGCTGGTCGCTGCTTTGCTCATAGGAGGTATTTAATGAACGACCTGAACCGTATCACGAACTGGTTGAAACCAGACGATCTTGACTGGCTGAAAAAGGAAAAGAAACGTCTCGACGCGGAGCCGAGCGGGGATTTTACGTGTCACATCGCCGAATCGAAAAAACCAGGATTCGGGAAATCCTTCGCTCTTTTCTACGACAAGATCTATTTTGTCAACGGGACGATGCACCAATTATGACGGATCAGACTGAAATCTTCGACGTCATGCCCGATCCGTCCGTCAAGGCGAAGCACCGCGTCACCGGATACGCGGCGCATCCCGGGACCGGTCCCGAGGGCGAGACGTGCGGGACGTGCGGAAACAGGATCTATGTTCAGTACGCAAATCTATATTACAAATGCAAGGAAGGATATCAGAGCAGTGGGCCGGCGACTGATATCCGTCTCAAATCACCGGCCTGTCACTTTTGGAAGGAGCAAGGAAATGAAAAAGACGATGGTTTTACTCGCAAGCATGGCGTTCGCGTTCGTTACGATTAACGCGCAGTACGCTTTCAAGCGGACCTATGTTTTCTCGAAGGACGTCAATCGGGTAGGCCTGATCTGGCAAAAGATCAATGAACCGAAGATCGAGTACTGGATCTACAAATTCACCTACATCAACCCTGGATTGGGCTGGGTGACATTCGGCACCTCGGACACGACCTATATTTTTACGCAAGACGTTCTGGCGGATTCCTCGCTGCTTTGCGTTGCGGCCAAGGATTCAGCGGGTAATCTCGGGATCCCGAGCGACACCGTGAAAGTGGCGTTCAGACCCGCGGCCGTCATCCCTCCCCCGATTGAGCCTCCGGCGCAGGATGCCTTGCCCTTTACGGACGAAACTTTCCGTCAGCCGAAATGGATTTACACGGAAAACCGGATTGATCCATTCACAAAATTCTTAAATCTTACAGCTCTGTTCGGGCCCGGTCTGTATGCCGATTCCGGATCGGTGAGCACGATTATTCCCATGAAAAAAGGACAAATCAAATGCGTAGTCTATGGATGCGGAGCGTACGGCAACAGTAAAATAACTGTCTCGATCGGGTCCATGTATCAGACGCAATTTCAGACCAAGGGCACCCGCGGCAGCACGACGGTCTACCCGAATGAATTCGTTTTCGACGTGAGCGTGAACGGACCGTTTGTTTATAAAATTTACATGACAAACGGCATGGCTCGAAAGACGATCGTTTCCTACGAGGGGATCCCGGTCGATACGACGCCGCCCGCCAAGGTCATGGGCGTTGGTCTTATTCAAAAATAATGGCATTAGTGGTCGCGCCCCATGCGGCGCGTGGATTGAAACTAACCAGACGGAGGAAGCATGAAAACGACGACGGAGAAACGGTTGCTCGAATGCGTGATGACGCAGGAGGAAATTCTTCACGAGGCATACGTTCTATCCCAGGCGATCAACCGGCAGACGGAACTCGAAAACGAACTCAAGGCCATGGCCACCCAAGCGAAAGCCCAACTGGCCCGAGAGGAAGCGACGATCGATACGGCCACCCAGCGGATCACTTCCGGGAAGATGCACAAGATGATAGACGTGGATATCATTCCGGATTATGTGTCGGGGGTTGTATTAACCAAGCGTCGTGACACATTCGAAATCATCGAGCGCCGCGATATGACCGCGCGCGAGTTGCAATCCGAGCTCGATATGCAGGAAAAAGAAACACCCACCGAGGGCGGTCCTTCCGTAAGCGCGCCGGAACCCGGAGATAAGACCGTTTCGGACGTGGAAGGACCGTTTTGAACTGTCTTTCGCGTGCGTACCGGGCGATCCGGTCGATAAAATACGATCCTACTCCGACCGTTGGATTTCTGTTATCGCCGGACATTCGGGCCGTACAAACTCGATTCTTTTCCGATGGCGAATGGACGAACATCTTTTACCACGGAGAGACATTCGCCATGGAAGCTCATTGGCTGGTTGCCTGGTGCGCGTTTCGAATCATCAGAAAATTTTACAAGCACAGGAGGATCGCATGAATTTCCCGATTGTTCGCGGGTGGCAAGAAAACTTCGATCGGTGGTCGTGGGTTCACTTCTTCGGCCCGGCGTTGCTGGCTTGGATTTGGGGACCTGCCGCGGCGTTTGTGCTTGTGGTGGTGTGGGAGCTTCTGGACACCGCGTATGCGTTGGGGAGATCATCGCTTGAATATTTCATTGTCACGACTTCACATTTTGGTTTCCTTCATGCCCCCGGTTTTCTTCGTTTTGTGGACCGCAGGATTTTCGACCCCCGAGGATTCAGCTACGGGGACGTGATCTGCGGCGCCGGCGGGATCCTGTTGTTCCTGTTTATCCGGGCAATCTTCACATGAATCCCGGCCAAATCGTCCTTGGGTTCGATCCGGGCTGGGCGAAGCCGATCGCCTGGGCGATATCAGACGGCGAGAAGTGCCATGAAGTCGGCATCCTCCCGCCCGGGAAAAATCTGGAATTCGGCCATGTCTATCAGACTTTCGAGAACGCGAAATATTTCAGCCGCGTTCAGGCTGTCTACATCGAAACCGGGCACCCCGGGAATACCGTGGTCATGGAACAGATGGCCCTGGTCGCCGGCGCGCTGCGGATCTGTTTTGTGCCGAAGATCCCCGTTTTCTTCACGAAGTACAATGAATGGACCTGGAGCTTTAACATCCGCATTGGCACCCTGAAAACAATCGCGCAACCCATGTACCTGAACATCGCGAAATACTACAAGCCGGACCTGCTCGAGTTGGGCCACAACAAGGTGCTCACCGGCGATATTGCGGCGGCGATTTGTATTTCGATCTTCGGATCGAGGAGGCTGGGGTGAGAGGAAATTCTGCCGGTAAAGGCATGGCCGATTCCCTGCTTGAATTTATCCACCTGATGTATCAGAAGGCAACCGCAAGGCGCGTTCTTCGTGCCTTAATAGACCGGCTCAATGAACGTTTGAAGGAATTCAATAATTAACCAGAAAGGCGGAAACATGGACGATGTAATGCCAGGAAACCCCGAGTTGATCCCTTTTGACAAAGCGGCTCTGGACTCGATCGAGGCCGCGGTCACGGTGTTTGTGTCGGATCACCAGACGATCGTGATCTCGAATGACGAGGAACTGAAGTCCGCGCGCGGACTGTGGGAAGAATGTAAGGCCCATATCAAGCAGGTCGATCTCGACTCGGATCCAATTCGGAAGCCCCTTCGAGAAGCCCTGGACGCGCTGTACGAAAGAATCCGGATGGCCAAGGAACCTTTGGAAATGCTCAAAAAAAAGCTGGAATCCACGATGAAGGGATATCAGCAAGAGCAGGAAACTAAGCGTCTAAAGGCAGCCCAAGACCTCCAGGACAAACGCCTGGCGGAGGCGGCAGCTCTCGAGAGGGAAGGCAAGACCGAGGAAGCGGAAACGGTAATAACCCGGGCGGCCGAGACGGTCCCGGCGCCGGCAGCTGGCCCGAAGCTGGATCAGCGAACGTTCGGGAAGAAGTGGTTCGCGAGGGTGGTGGATGCCAGTAAGTTTTACGGAGCTCTGGCTGAGGTTGCGAACTTTCGTGGGTATGCTTCCATCGAAATAGCCAAACTGAACCAGCTGGCGCGCACGGTCAAAGGGAAGGATCTCGGGATCCCCGGCGTCGAGGGGTATGAGGAATGATCCCGACCGAGGACGAAGCCAAGGACCTGATCGCGCGCGGTCTTTGGAAGAACCTATTGATGATGCTGATTGAGGAAGTGATCACCATGATTCAGACCAGCGAGGAAAAACACGAACACCCTGGCACTAACCTGGTTTTGTTGTTGGCGCAGGTCCAAAAGCTGAAAGAATATTTAACCATGCTCGGGATGTACGAATGTTTTATAACCGCGATGCGCCCGCGGACCTGCATCTTCCGGCGTGACATGATTTATGAGACGCTGTACAACGAAGAGCTGTATGATGCAGAGCAAAAAGCGGAAGATCCGCCCTGAATTCCTCTCCCAATAAAAAGCCGTCCTGAATATCGGACGGCTTTTTTTCTTTCCCTCTGTCGGAATGCTTTCAGATTGGTTTCAGACCCGGCCCCTCCTTGACCAGGTGATCTGCCACCCACTTCTTGATGACGCTGATGGGCAGCTGCGCGTCACCATCCGGCAGCAGGGCGATCACATCCACCTTGAATTGCTGGTAATTCTGCAGGCACCAGAACTTTCTCTGTCCGGAGAATTCCATCAGCAGGGCGAGAGCGAGTTGAGCTGGTCCGGAACCGCAATCCCCCCATCCAAAATTTTCAGAATGATTTCTCAGGAGCCGAGAAGATCGAGGTAATATAATTTTATCAGCAAAAACAACCGATTTATTGTTTTTTTGTAAATAAATAATTTGTCGATTCATTCTATTTTCCTTTCTTTGCTATGAAGTCCTATATGACAATTAGCGCATAAAAGGAGGAATCTTTCGGGATATTTTTTCACTTCCCTAATGGATGCTCCGCCTTTGCCTTTAACGTTCCAAATATATTTCTCTTTTGAATTTTTATGATGGAAATGAAGAGCGTCGGCACATTTATTATACCCACAGATTTGACATTTTCCTCCAAATAATAATCTCAATTCTTTGCGCCTTTCCCGTTCATGCTGCCTAAATTTCTTTTTTCCGCATTGTGAACATATTTTGCTGTATCGTTCCCAGCCATCATAGCGAAGGTTTTTCCCACACTTCAAACATAACCTATTCTTAATCAAATCAACAGATCGGCATTTATGAGATTTATTTTTTGGTAAAATTTGGCCGCAGTTTTTGCAGCGGAGTTCTAAAAAACATTTTTTACAATAACGTATTAATCTGTCGGCTCTGTTCGGAATTCTTATTTTACACGATGCGCAGTAAAGTGGCGGGTTTGGTTTCATGGGCATTCTCCTTTTGGATAAGATAAAGAGAAATTAATTCAAATCTAAACGAAGAATGTATAAAAAATCCTTTCCGGCGCCGGAACCCAGCACATCAAAGGGCCAGCTTATCCGAGCCGAGCCCCGGCGCCTTTGGTTTATGGTAGGTGAGTGATTGGCAGTAGATTATTCACCGTGGGATTGCCGTACTTCCGGAACCGATCGTTTGCCCATGTCATCAAGAGCATGTAGCCTTGGTTGTTGTCCAGCTTGAAGATGTGCTGTGCTTCCTTGGTGAAGCGGATGAGATCCCTCCCAAGGTAGACATCCAGATACGCCACCATTTCCGGAGTGATTTCGAAAAAATCCTTTGCTTTGCCGAGCTCGTATTTCTTATGAGCCCTGTTGATGTGCCTGATCGCATCCTTCGAGAGCTTTGAAGATACAAAGGGTTCCCTGAACTGTTTTTCAATCCTTTGTTTCCGATTCAACAGCTGTGTTTCGTTCATGGCTTTTTATCCCCTTCCTTGATTGTCCACGCGCGGACCTGCGCCGGATGCATGGTCTGTCGGACTTCTTTGATTCGCTCATAGTATGTCGTTCCTGACGCTTCCAGTACCTCTATCTGTCCGGCATTCTTGTTTTGAGTGAACCCTTGGACCACCTTCCCGCCCTCCGTGACGATAACGATTTTCGGTTTCCACATGATCAGTACTCCTTGATTATTAAATCATGCTATTCCCAACTCCTTTCCTTCCTTTCAGATTCCGCCGTCATTCTCGGGCACGTCCGGCTTTCTCGGCGTGCGCGGCTCGAATGCGGCGATTGTTACCTTGGCGTTGAGGATAACGGCCTCTGCGTAGTCGCATGCGGCAAGATAGACTATTTCGTGTGCATTGCCCTTGTGGGTATCAGTGACACGCTGACGGAATTCCGCAATCATCCCAGCCCAGCAGCCACAATTTACGGCGATTCCTTCTTTTGAGCGGAAAAACGTGGTGTATGCGTTACGCGATCCAATTGGTCCCACAACAAGGGCATCGTATGTTTTTTCGATGCGGGCCCCTGCGCCGATGCTGGCCCCTGCGCCGATGCGGGCCCCTGCGCCGATGCGGGCCCAGTCGCCGATGCGGGCCCAGTCGCCGATGCGGGCCCCTGCGCCGATGCGGGCCCAGTCGCCGATGCTGGCCCAGTCGCCGATGCGGGCCCCTGCGCCGATGCGGGCCCCTGCGCCGATGCGGGCCCAGTCGCCGATGCTGGCCCAGTCGCCGATGCTGGCCCAGTCGCCGATGCTGGCCCTGTCGCCGATGCTGATATTTCGCTTGTCGAGTGCGGATTTTAAATCGGTCAAACTTCCCTCATGGCGTTCCCATTCCTCGTTTTCGTCTTTCAAAAATATTAACATCTCCATGCTCCTTTCTCTTTTTTTGGGGACTTTTTACGCTGGCTCGTGTTCCTGCTCCGCTGCCGTCTGCCGTGGTTTCCTCGGCTCGAAGCGGGCTATTGTGACCTTGGCGTTCAGGGTTCCTCCCCCCAGGGTGGCCGCAAGTGTGTCCCACTTTCCCGTTTCGGTCATGTAGTGTATCATCGACCGGCCGCTTTTTGAGGGTTTTCCGTACTTGTCAATCGGGACGATCAACGTCAACTTGTCCCCCGTTTCATTGATGCTTGACTCCATCGGTGCTCCTCCTGTTATTTATGGTTTTATGAGTCCTTTTTCTGCGAATGAGTAGAAACGGATTTTCGGTTCGAAAAGATCCCCCTCCGGTTCCGTGTTTACGATGACGTGATCCAGCACGGGGATCCCAAGCAACTTTCCCGCCTCGGTCATTTGCAGGGTAATCGCCCGATCTTCCGCGCTGGGATTGATTTCTCCGGACGGATGGTTATTGTCTGAGTCTCCAAGAATCAAAATTATTAAGCGCCTCTTGGAGGCATTTTCTGATTTCTTCCTCTTTTTCAAGAGGATGAATTTCGTCGTATGCTTCATGTCCGGCCTTGGGTTTCAATTCCTCTACGAAATAGCAGCCGAAACCCTCAGCGCTTGAGCTGATACGGTATTTTGGAGAACTCACAGCTATCCCTCCAAGGTTTTACGGGAAAGCGCGATAGAGTGCCGAATCATTTGCGATTCCCCCTCAGTGAGCTTTTCGTCGTAATGGCTGTAAAAGATTTCTATGGTTGCGAGACTATCCCGGAGCGCGTTTTCAAGCTGATAGATACGCTCATTCTTTTCGATGGTTGATTTAAGGCTCATAGTTTACCTCTCAAAAAATCCGTCAATGGTTTGGATGTGTTCATTCTCAGGGCATAAATCCGCCTTGGCTTTCTCGATGGTTTTGTATGGCTTCGCGTGCTGCAGGAATTTTGTGTAACTGTGGCCGTTCTGCAATCTTGAAACGAAAAGCCCTTTATCGTTTGTGATAACGTACATGGATCAAATCCTTTCAGGTTGAAAAAACCGTAAACATATAAAAAACCCGCTGGACGCGCCTTTAATCTGGCTCGTGGCGCGCGCGCAGCGCGCCCAGCGGTTACAAGGGGTTCAATAATCGTCCGGCCTCATGAACGTCAAGCCGTTTCCGTCCGCGACAACCCAGATATTCGGCTCGATTGCGCGTAATTTCATGGATTCGCTATCCTGAATTGCGGGTATATTCAGCATTTCAACCCCGTGCTGAATCAGCTTGTCCAATTCGGCAGCTGATTCATCGCTCAGCATCCCTTTTTCGCGCTTGAAAGATTCAAACAAGGCCGATGTGACGACGACCTTTTGACCGGTTGATAATTTACCCAGCTCGATCAAATTCCCGTCATCAAGAGCCTGTTCTTGCGTGTACGTGCTGATGGCTTTCATGTTTTTCATGTTATTTCCCCTTGTTTGGTGATGGTTAAGAGCGTTCAATACCGGCCTGCTCACAAGCCTTTGCGTTCAAGTATGTATCCTCATTCGGCCATATTTCGACCGTTTCCAGCTCCAGATAATGCTTCAATCCCTCGTACCTGTCCCTCAATCGCCATCCTCCCTCCCGCTTGTCCAGAAACCTGCTTTTCGCGTTTTTCATCCGGGGCCCCCTACTTCGTAAGATTAAAAGAACAAGAACAACCGTCTTTACGAATGTCTGATGATAGTTGCTGGTTTGGTTCTGATCTCTCACGCATGACGTTTACTGCTACCGTTAAATTATCAGCCAAAGCTTTCAGCAAACAATGTGCTTGAAAAGCCGTATCAAAGCTCATAACGATTTTAACCTGCATGATCTCCCCTTGCAGAAACTGCTGATTGAATGAAGAAGGTGGGACGGAGACGCGCGAAGCGCGCCCCCGCCGTCTGATGAGAAAGAAGAGAAGAAGTGTAATAGCCTTGTTTCATGGTATGTAATATATAACAACAAGCTGTCAATGTCAAGAAGAATCTATAACTTTGTTCACGCACAAAACAAAAGACTTATAAATATTATAAAATAATGCGTATTTAACGTAAATAAAAAAGCATTGACAAAACCGGATCAAAGGGATATCTTTCCGGTATGAACGATCCCCCGAATACATCACCGGAAGCAGGTCAAGAAGCTCAGTCTTATCAGCCTAAACCGCCGAACCTGATCAATCAAGCAATAGAATCCCTCCAACGTCCGACAACCGATCCTATCTACAAAAAATTAAAAGCTATGCATTTGACGCTTGTTAGCCGTCGTTTCTTATATTATTTTTTAACAACTCTTGAACTTGAAGAATCGTGCAAGAAGGCACATGTAAATAAAGGTCATGCTTCTCAAATTTTAAATGACTTCTCGCACCGTACCGACTTCCAAGAACTGATGGGAATTGTAGGCTTGGATGACCTGACGGTACTGGGAAAACTGTCTCAATTACTCAATGCAAAGCGCGAAACGTTCACCTTGACGGGTGGGATCGTGCGGCTTGAGGCACCCGATATCCAGCTTAAGGCCGTGGAGATCACTTCCAAGGTCAAGGGCTGGTACTCGGATGGAGCCAAGATCGGCTTCTTTGCGCCTGTCTCGGCTGAAGAAACGCGCCAGGAAGTTGAAGCCTTAGAATAAAATAACTTATCATCTGACATATCATTTGATGTTCGCATAAAAGCATAGTATGTATACCAGCAGAGGATGTAATGTTTACTTGTCATCACTTGCACCCTGTCCATGCCCTTGATTGCTTGCGTGTTGTACGCCTGCCTGCCGTCCTGTTGCTCTGTCTGATCATTACCCTGCTGTACGTGCCCTTACCTGCATTATGTATACCTGCATGTATTAAGTATGACCAATATAATGATTCACTTATAGGGGAGGTGTCCCGATGGAACGGGACTCCGGCGGCGCATGGAACGATCCATGATATTATGACGGGTCGCCTCACTACCCTTCCTATTTGCCCGTCCCTTTCATCATTAAAGGATAATACTTTATCTATCACCGCGCTGTTTTCCCAAAATTTCCCAGGAATTTTCCAATCTTTTCATTATGATTCTTTAATATTTAAGAATTGGTTTCCGAGGATATCGACATGACTTACGCCGAGTTATGCGCTGAGGTTTCGGGGTTATTGGAGATTGAGGCTCAGGATTACGACCGGATGAACGTGGGGAAGAGTGTGAACCGGGCGATCAAGCACATGATAAACAGGTTACCGGCTGCGTATGTTCCTCAGTGCATCAAGAGTGTGGTATTGGATTTGGAGTTGATAGGTTGCCAGGAGGTTCCGGTTGATTTTGTGAGGCGGTTGAACGTGAGGGTACTTTACTCTGGGACGATCCCATCCTCTGGACTGGGTATTCCTTGCGAGTGGATACCGCAGGATCAATGGCCCCCCACGGGTTTGAACCACATGCCGACCACGGCGAATCCCGTGTACACGCACGTGAGTGATTTTTATGGAATCCCCTCGACGGGCGGGGTGGGATTGATTGCCGTGTTGCCGCTGCCGAGCTCGGCGAAAGTGACGGACGGGTTCTGGTTGCAGTATCTCGGGTTCGGGGATGCGGTGGACGTATCGCACCCGGTGCCGTTCGGACCCCATTTGTGGCCGGCGTTGATACAAAAGACGTGCGAGTACGTGTGCCTGGTGGAGAACTACGACCCCGCTCGGGCGGCGATATTCGCGGCGGACTTCGAGAAGGAAATCGAGGGTATAATCGTGGTCGGGAAGTGATATGAGCCGCAGAAGGAAAAGCGACGCGATAGAGGGCAGGTCGTTCAGGAAGGACGATCTGCTGCGGATGACGGCGCGGATGGCCGGCGTCCGGTGGGACGTGACGGAGAAGGTGATCAATTGTCTGTTCGCCTCGCTCCGGCAGTACATTATGGATACCCAGGCGGAGGGACGGATCAGCATCAAGGAATTCGGGACGTTCCTGATCGACAAAAAAAAGGCGTACGAGTTCGAGGGGTTAACATCTTTTCGCGGACCAAGGGAAAGGATTTCCTTGCCGGCGAGGAAACGGATCCGGTTCAAGCCCTGCGGCGTGCTCGAAGACCATTGCAATACCATCTACGTGGAGCTCCCGAAGCCGGAGACCGTGGCAGACGTGCTGGCCGAGGAAGTGGCCTCCACACCGCCGGAAACGTCGTGGGAGCTCCCGGAGGAAGCGGTTTCCGCAACGGCCGGTTTGTACAACCCTTCCACCGAGGAGGCGCCGGTCTCCGTGGAAAAAGATATTTACAGGGAAGACTGAGTCCAAGGAAGATTAACGCCGCAAGGCACAGGAGACTACTATGGATATGCAGGAAATCATGTCGACCACCCGGGATCTCACGGGATTGATGACGGAGGGGGAATTGGGCGTGGCGCTGCTCAAGCGGTACACGAACATGGCCCAGGACAAACTCAGCCAGCTTCTCATGACCTTGATGAGCGAATGGCTGGTGAAAACGATCGCCGGTACCGGAGTATCCGTTTCGGAGGTTGCCCTGACCGGAGATATGCTGATGATCATGGACTGCACGCGCGCGACAATCCCGTGCGAACGAGTGCCCGTGGAACACCGGCCGCAGATCGGACGATCGGTCAACCACCCAGGGACGGCTGAATTTCCCGCTTTCGTCCACGAAGGTGCGAAAATCATCTTTTACCCCGTCTTCGGCGGCGGCGGCGGCACGGCGTATACGATCCGGTACCGGAAACGCCTTGTGCCCATGATCGAGGGGGCCATGACTTATGCTTCGGCTGCGACCGTGACGCTTTCACCCGACGCACTGGCGATCGACGATTTCTACAACGATTATCAATTGACGCTGTACCTGAATACGGGCGGTGTCCTGACGGCGCCCATGGTGTTCCGGATCACGGATTACGTGGGCGCCACCAAATTGGCCACGGTCTCCCCGGCAACCGTCGTCAACCAGACCACGTACGGAGCCCTGTGGAGTCTGATCCCGGCCGAGTACCACAATATGATCATCGATACGACCATGTGGTTCCTGGCAAAGGCGGGAAGGTACAAGAAGGAGGCGGCTTCAGATATCCTCAATGGAATCATGATGGGTATCCAGGCCGAAATGGGCATTACGGTACCGGTCCGTGAAAAACTGGCTCAGGATTAAAATACCACGGAAGTGAATCATGGATTGGGTAAGATATAAACCCGTCATACTGCCCGTTTCCACGAATTCAATCATCAATTACAACGGGGTTATAACGGTTGCGTGGGAAGAAGGAATGAATCCCGACTTCTCCGATATCAGTCTCATAGACAATGATGGAGTCACGCCTGTCGCTCAATACCGTTTTTCGTATGTCGAGGGCGTGAGTTCGATCTGGTGGTTCAGAGTACCATCCAAAGAAGCAGCCGGCAGAACCATATATCTGCTTTTTGATAATGTTGCGGCGATTCTACGATCCAATAAATCGGAAGTTTTTCTGCTCGAGGATGAAGGAGGCTTGATAAACGATCTCGAGACATCGGGAAAATGGACGGTCTTGAATCCGAACTACACGTACAAACATGACGGATATATCGAGGTTGACTCCTATGAAAATCAATCTCCATACGACGGTTCCATAACGTCGGTTTTGAAGTTCGGCGTGGGAGCGGGATTCTACGTTCGCGCCAAACTCATGGAAGCGACATCCGCCTATTTTGGAATGTTTATCGGTTTCGTTCTGGGTACCGTTTATTCCGTACTTAGCCACATCAACACAAAAAGATATTATTTCAGAGCCACATTTGAAAGTGCCACGGCCTGGACGGTCGACAAGGAAGTAGAGTTGATGGTCATCAGAAAATCGGATACTGAATTTAAATTTTACAAAGATGGAATTCTCGAAAAAACGGTCACGGCGGCCTCATGGACGGAAGATGCCAATATACAAGTCCGGGTCAGCGGTCCCGAGGTGAGGGTCTATGACATATTCGCATTCATCACCTCCGGATCACTCGATAATATCACTCCCGGAGAATCCGCGGACACTATGGATGTATGGGGGACAGAAACCATGTTGAATGAATACATCGACGACATATCGTTCCGGATAGAAAACCCCAAGGGGAACCGGTGGCAGTATTATCCTCACATCCAGCGTACCCTGCAGAGACTTTACTGGCGACTGTGCAAGGAGTACCGCCTGGTCAAGGACAGCTTGGAGATGGACTTCTCGACGTTGGGGACATTCGTTGCGTACTGGACGCTGCCGCGATGGTTCATGAAACTGTACAAGTTGGATCCGGATTGCGATTGGCGCGAGCCGGACGAATTCGATCCCACGGAACCCAATACCTACACGATCGACGGCGGGAAAATCTACTTCGGAGGGATCGACGCCACCAGCGTGATTACGATGTACTTCTACTCGAGCGGGAAGGTATTCGTCACCAAGGCCGACGCGGATCTGCTTGCCGGCGAGATCAATGTGCCCGAGTGGACCGATCGCGCGCTGGACCAGGCGCTTTATTATGGCGCGTGCATCGAACTCAAGCAGAACTACCCCGGATTCCAGCACGACGTGAACGAATACAACGAAATGAAAAATAAAATGGCGGATTCGTTCGACTCGGATCAAGACAAGGACCTGGTCCTGCCGGGCGATCCGGCGCCGGGCACTCCCGATGCATACGGATGGGTGAATTGATGGATCAACGTTTCCTTCCGGGTCCGATGATATCGGACGTGGAACCACATCTTCTCAAAGAAAACGAATGGCAGGAAGTCATCAACTGCCGGATGAATAAGTTCGGATCGCTCTCGAACGTGGAACGCTTCCATGAATCCATCGGCGGCACGGCATTCAAGGCCGTCGAGGAATTCACCGAGGATAACTCGGGATCGAGATTTCTGTTGATCCAGGACGGCACCAGTCTTTACCGTGTGGATTATCACGCCGGAGACGGAGACGGGTACGAGAACGAAGCACTCGGATCCGCACTGACGATGCCGGCGGACGTTACGATACCCTCGGACGTGACGTGTAAATTTTTCTTCTTCCGGGGCGTCATCAGGATCGTTGGACCGATAAAAACGACGGCTGGAGTCGTTACGGATTGCCCGCTCTGGTACGGGTACATCAAACGAACGATACTCGAAGACGCATGGGAACTGAAGTACGAAGGTGATTTCGAGACGGATGTGGAAGGATGGACGAGCGGAACCGGAGCCGCGGTGACGCAAGTGACGTCGGCCACGGTTGCGAAGGGTTCGGATTGTCTTCAAATCGATGAGGATGGTTCAAATAATGCCAACGGTTACAAATTACTGACCGTCGCGAATGCTACAAAAACCCGGGTTCGCCTGCACGTTCGCAGATCCGACGCCACCCCGGGTGATCAGGGCGACGTTCTGGTGAAGATCGGAAAGACCCTGGGTGGTTACGAATACGACGTGGTGAAATTGTCTTACAAAACCACCACCGACGGAGCCCTGACGGGCACTGTCGTAAAGGTTCACAACATCGCACCTTTTAACATTGGAATGAATATCACGATAGGAGGAGTTTACACGTACATCACCGACGTGGACCCGGTTACATTCGAAATCACCGTTTTTGATTCCGTCACGGTTGCGGATAATGAAGAGGTATGGGGCGATTGGGCATATTTGGAATCGGACGAATTCACAACGACGGGAACAAGTCTTTATATCTCGATCATCCCGTCTGAAAACGACAGTGACGGAGTTTGCCTGGTGGACCTTGTGCAGGTTTTTCAGCAAGCCAGTATCTCGTTCGACGGATGGTACCTGAAACCCGCCAACCTGGTTCCGATTTCCATCAGGAGATTTTGGAGCGCGAATTGGTGGGAGATGTCGTCCGGATTCGGCGCGGCTCTGGCGAACGCAATGTATTTTTTTCCAAGAATTTCAAACCTGTACGACCGCGCGCAATACACGCTTTTGAATAATCCGGATTACACGTCATGGGGCGGCGATATCGATCCGGGAGACGGTTTCTGGACCAGCATGAACGACGGAGGGATAGCCGAAACGATCGGGCAGAGGATGACTTTGCAACTCCCCGGAGCCGATCTCTCGAATCCCGCCAAATGGCCGGACACTTCAAACCCCAACGCCCGGTCCACGGGTTTCATGTTCGTGAATGCGTCCGAGGTCGTGGGAACCACGAAAAAAGAAAACGAATTAACGTTCTACGAAAAGGAGTACGTCGATTTTCTGGATAAAATCACCAATTATAAATATGCTCGCACCGCAAACCATGAAAAATTCTATTACGACAGTACTCATCCGAAAAGACTGTATTTGAATCATGATGTTGCTGACATAACGTTATTTGGCGATAATTACCTCCTGATGGGAAGAAAAATATCTTTCTCGGGTTTGGCGGGTGATCTCGGGAGCGCGATTATAACGGCCGTCGGCATCGATACTTCGTATTTTTACATCGAACTTTCCGTTCCCATCGCGTCGATACCGTTTGATGTTTCATTGGGATCGGGATATCTTGAATCCATCGTCGAAGTGGAAAGATTCCACGAATATAATGCGGCGACGGGTTATTTTTTCACCGTCGTTTTCGATCCGACGACGCTGGCGAATGAATTCTATGCCATTTCTCAGATTCCCGCCGGAACCAAATCCCTTGACTGCGGATCCTCACACATGGCATTCGTCGGGGAACGGTCGTGGTTGGTTTCAACCGAGGATGAACAGGCGGACCAACTCCGGTACAGTCCCGTGTACCAGCCGGATTCGCATCCGGACATTCTGGTGGCGCCAAACAAATCCGGCGACGCTGATTCAAATAAGGTCGTACTGAACATCGGAGATCGCATCGTCTGCCTGAAGGAGAATACGATCACTCAGGTCCAGTACTCGAACGGCGGGTTCTATCTGGACATCGGCCTCGAACACCGTGGTTTGTTTCCGATTAAAGGTTTCATCGTCATCGACGGCGTGCTGATCTTCATGGACAAGGACGACGCTTATTCATTCCAGTCCGGATCACCGGTACCGGTGATCTCCAAAGCGAACCTCCGGAAGTACTACCTGGCGCACGTGAGCGCGAGTTCGTTCATCACGTTCGATCGGATTAATAAGGAAGTCTGGTTCGTACTCGATTCGACGCATATCCTCGTCTGGCAGATGGAATACAACAACTGGTTCGTGCGCGAGATCGCGTACACGCTTCTGGGCGGCTTCACGGACTACGACGGGGACATGATCGTTTTCACGGCCACGAAAACGTACAGCAAGGGCTCCGCGGGCACGGACGATGAATCCATGAGGCTCTATCTTAAAGGCAGGGAGTTGGGACGGTCGAATCTACATAAATTCAAAAAGATCCTCCGGAGTATCGTTGACGGTGTTTCAAACGCCGTATGGTCCACGGCAGGACCTTATCTGAAACTTATATCGGACGGAGTCGTCGATCATGAAAGTAAATTGGATCTGCAGGATTATGCCACGGTGACGGAGGATTTTGAAACAGGAACCGGCTCCTTCACGGGCGTGAATGCAACGATTTCGAACGAGGCTGAAGCGGGGGTGAACGGACGAAATTGTCTGAAGATTCAATCTACGGTCAACGGCGGATACGCTTCTCGGGCATTCACCGGGGTTGTGGGAGGAAAGTTTCAAATTCAATTTTCGGTTCGATCTAATACCACTCCCACGCCGGCAACTTTCAAAATAAGAATTGGAAACGGTACCGATGACGATTTGTACGGAGAATTCACGGTTGGCGCCATTGGAGGGTGGGATCTGATCGAAGTCCGCGCACCCCTGTCTTCCACGAGTCTCTATGTCGTGGTTAAGGTGATCCCTCTTACGGCCGGCCAGGGTATCGCTTACGTGGATTACATCCAGTTCAGGATGGAGGAACGAGCTCTTGGGTACATAGAGGTCGACACTCCGGTAATGTTCCATATTCTCCATCCGGAGATATCGACCATCCCGTCCACCAGTCGGACGCTCACATTTAAAAATCTGTTGATCAAACAGAAAGACTGGAATCTTAATGCCTGATCGACCGGTAAAAATCACATCCGAAAGCCAAAGAAGCCGGCTTAATGAAGAACGAACCGGGCAGCACTTCGACGAACAGGTCCGCGACCAACAGTATCAGGTCTCGGCGCTCGAAACCAGAATTGCATCCCTGGAAACCAGAATGACGGATGCCGAAGATAGATTGACGGCAGCGGGATTGTGATGGATAAGCGGCAATTGGAAGAACAACTCGCGAAGAACAGACGCTTGAAAATAGCCCTGTCTGTTATTTACGATGCACCCCCAACCGTGAAGTTCGTTACGGAAGCCGATCTTGAGGAAGTTGAGGGTTCCCCGGGTCCTCCCGGGCCTCCGGGTGCTCCAGGAACAACTCTCTATTCTGAACTGACAGACAAGCCGGATCTGAGTTCCCTGCATTCAAATGCTCTTGATCATGATGGTTCAGCGCAGAACACGGCAATATCAGGGAAGACTACTCTTTCCGCGGTGAAGGCCGATACCGAGGTGGCGGATGCGATCAGCAAAAAACACGGAAACAGCTTGGATCACAGCAATTCGCTTGATCACTCAAATAGTCTTGACCACGATGGAGCGGCACAGAACACAGCCATTGCCGGGAAGGAACCGGCCAACTCCAACATCCAAACGCACGTTACCGCGGCTCACGCTCCGTCAAACGCCCAGAAGAACAGCGATATCACCAAGGCGGAGATCGAAGCCAAACTGACCGGAGTGATTTCCACGCATTCCCATGCGGGCGGCAGTAATCCTGTCTACGCGCTTTTAGAGAACGGTGCCACGGCAATGGCATTCGGTACGAATGATGTTGTCAAGGTGACTCCAACTGCAACGGCCACATATACGACCACCGTGCCGGCAGCAGGGAAGCATGTTGTACTTATGATCTTGACAAGCGGAACAACCAGCAGGACAATCACCTTTGGCAGCGGGTTTAAACCTACTGGAACATTGGCAACAGGTACGGTGACCGCCAAAATATTCTGTATTCACTGGACATCAGACGGAGTAAACCTGTACGAGACAGGACGAACCGCCGCAATGACGGCTTAATGTAGTCACGGTAAGTAATTATTTAACAGGAGAATGCTTCATGAACGCGGATATGTACATCGGAGTCGGGATAGCATTCGGGGGATTTTGCTTCGCAGGTGCCCAGGTGGCCATGACGGCAATCAAATCGCGTGCATCAGCCAGGTTAGACCCGGAAGATCTCGTATTCAAGGATACTTGCAACGCGAAACATGCGGGCATTGTGACTGAACTGAGAAACATCAACGACACCCTTCAAACCGTCCTGAAATTACTGAGCAAAACATGAGAAACGAACCATTGGCATTCACGGCGATCGAGTACGCCCAGCGTTTCATCGGCAAACGGTATTACTGGGGTTCTTCCGTCGGAGCGGGTGACGATCCCATATTCGGATTCGACTGCTCGGGTTTCATATCTGAGGTACTCCGTGGAATGGGAGTGTTCTCGTATGCCCAACGGGAGAACGCCAGGGGGATCCTCACCATCTTCCGTTCGAAGATCGTCACCGAACCCACCGTGGGAGTTCTGGCCTTTTTCGGGAGCGTTCCGTTCGCTCCGACGCACATCGCGATCTGCAAGGATTCGAAATTCCTGATCGAAGCCGGCGGCGGCGATTCTACCACCATGACGGACGAAAAGGCAGCCATCAAAAACGCCTTCGTGCGCATGAGACCGATCATGTACCGCAGAGACCTGATTCATCTGGTCGATCCCTGGCTTTAGGAGATACGACATGGCACTTCCCAGCATTCAAGTACAGACCGAGCGCATGGCCATGATCATGAAATGCTACATGAACGCGCTCAGTCAAGCCGTCACCGAGTACGAAGAAATGAATCAGGGTTATGATCTCCTGATGGGAAACCATTACACGTCCGAGCAGAAGAAGTATTACGAGAAACTTAAACGCCCCACGAACGTTTTCAACCTGTTCCTTCCGGTGTTCAATCACGTCGTCGGGGAATTCATCGTCACGAAGTCGCGCATGAAAGTGTACGGGTACTGGGGTGGATCGCCCGAGATATCCAGGATCTACGAAAAGATTTGCCAATACATTCAAGTCCAGTCTGATTACAAAATGACCATGATCAAAACATACGTGGAAGGTCTGATCAAGCGCGGATGGGCAACGATCGAGTACAACAACCAGAAAGAGCTCGAAGGATCCGCCAATGTCTATTCGATTCAGAACAAGGAAATGATGTACGATTCGCGCGCGCAGGACATTCTCGGGATGGATGGTCAGTATCAGATCCGGACGAAGTGGTTCGATACGACCGACATCCTGAACAAATGGCCGAATTGGAAATCGACTCTGAAGCCGATTCTGATGAATGAAGAGCAGTCTCGGTTTCTCATGAACGCGGATCCGGGTCTTAACGCATGGCGCAGCACGGAATTTGTCGATCTGGTGAACGGGCAGTATCGCGTGATCGAATTCCAATGGCGCGAGTACCGGGACGCGGACGTGCTGATCAATCCGGCCAACGGGGACCGCGAGATCCTGCAACTCGATCCCGTTAAGAGACGATTGATCCAACGGGCCATGCCCCAATGGAAGATCATTTCGGCCAAGAACATTCCGGTCGTTATGAAAACCTACATCATCCCCGGAGTCCATTTTTTCCTTTCGGAGGATGAGAACGAAATCCAGGACGGGATGTTCAATTATTTCCCGTTCTCCGCGTATGCGATCTACGCTCCGGATTTCCAGAATCAATTCGGTCTTCCGAAAAGCGGTCGCGGACCGCAGTTGGATTTCAACGATCGGAAGAACCGTGAACTCGACGTGCTGAACAAAGCCGGAAGCACCGGCGTGGTCATGAAGCCGTCCGCGATCGAGAATTACAACGCGATCAAAAATAGGACGTCCCAGCCCGGAATCGAGATCCTGGTCAAAACCGGTCATTCGATCCGCGACGTGTTTGAGCGCATGGATCCTTCTAAAATTCCCATGGCTGAAGCGAATCAGGCGAACGAATCATTCAGCCTGTTCCATAAGATTCTGTCGATCACGGAAAACCTGCGCGGCGAGACGCAGACCACTCAGGAGAACGCTTCCCTGTACGCGCAAAGGCTTCAGCAGGCACAGAAGGCACTTCTGCCGATCAATCTGTGCTATCAAAAGATGGAGGACAACCTTTGGAACCGGGGCGTCAAATTGATCCAGCGGTTTTATAATTCATCGAAGGTCATCCCGATTCTCGGAGGGAAAGAAATCGAGTTCCTTCAGATCAACCAGCGGCAGGGAGACGTGATCTTCAATGATATATCTGTCGGCAAGTACGCGATCTTCCCGTCGACCGAACCGACGAACCCGACGATGCAGCAGGCAAAATTCCTCATGAAGCAGGAATTGGTCAACACGGTCACGACTCTTTTCGGACCGCAGGCAGCGGCGATCTCGATCGATGTCGAATGGTGGTTGGAGGACGTCGATCTCGGGAATCTCGAAAGCATGAAGGCCAGACTGAAACAGGTTCAGCAATTCATGGCCAGAGGGATGCAACGACAACAGGCACTTGCCGAAGTACAATCCATATTGGGTATGGCAGGAGCAACAAACCAGCTTACGGCCGCTCAGGGGTCTGCCCCCGCCGGGGGTTAAAACCACCATGAGCACTCGCCGGAAGCAAATCGAAGGAGGATTTTCATGCCAGACGAATTGAAAGATCCAGCCGGTATGTCGCCGGAACAGCTGGAAGCAGAGGCCAAGAAGCCGGAGACGGATCCCACGGCGGAAGCGGCTGCAACAGCGGCCGCCGAAGAAGCGGCGAAAACGAAACCGGTAGACAAGAAGGACGAGGACGATCCTGCGGTCCTGAAACAGCGCTTGGCCGACACGCAGCGAATGGCTCATGACAAGGCCGAGGAAGCAGCCGCGGCCAGGAGAGAGAGGGATGAGCTTCGCGAAAAAATGGATGCCCAGGAGGAACCGAAACCGCCCGAAATGCCCTCGCAGGAGGACTTGGAGGAAATGAAAACATCAAACCCGACGCAGTACGCCGAATTGATGGCGGACAAGCGGGAATTTGATGTTCGGAAAACCATCTGGGACGAGAAGGTAAAAATCAAGGCCGAAAAGTCGAAAGAACTTCAGGCCCAAACGATCGTACAAAAAACCGCGGAGGAATACGTTACCTTCGCATCCGAGGTTCTGAGCGTCAAAACGGATCCGGCAAAACCTTTTGCTGAACAACCGAAGGAAATTCAGGACTTTTATTCCAGCCCTGAATTCGACAAGGTGAAAGCGTTCATGCGAAAGCATCCGGAGATGGTGAATACCGAAGGCGTCGTGGACAAGGCGACCATGAAAATGGTCTTCAATACCTTGAACGAAACCTACGAAGCCCCGGGCGCTCAGGCCGCGAGAGACAGGCAGAAAGCGATTGACGATGCAGCAGCGTCCGGCAGTAAACTCACCGGCGCCGGTCTGGAAAAGGGCGGACCCGGTCTTAAACCCATGACCAAACTGTCCGCCTTCGATATCGTGAATATGCCTTCGGTTGATGCCGAAAGATATCTCGCGATGGCCGAGGATTAAGAAGTAGCGTGTTCTCCGAAAAGGAGAATTAACCATGGCACTGTTGGAAAGAAGTTTCACCGGCAATAAACCCAAAATCCTGGCCAGCCAGATGAAGTGGAAATCCCTGGGCAGGCACTTCTGGGGGAAGTTTGCCAAATTCACCGCGCCGGGCGATCAGGTCGTTGTCAATCCCGGAAACGATCCGCACCCGGTGGAAAGCCCGGTCGTTCTTCAGCATGAGCTGGAACGCTCCCAGGGCGACGTGATGATGATCCCGTGCATGAGGAACCTGGATGGGTTGCCCGTGTACGGAAAGACCCAGCTGGAAGGCCGCGAAGAGGAACAGAAGATGAATTTCGCGACCATCCCGATCGATCTGATCCGCTGGGGCGTGAGGCCGGTCGACGGTTCGATGTCCGAACAGACGACCAAGGATTACCGGCTTCTGGAACTGGCCTATCCGCAGTTGCAGCGCCACTACGCCGAGCAGGAGGAATTCCTGCAGATGACGTACGGTCTGCACTACGGGTTCAGCCGGAACATTCTCTTGTCGAGCCGATTCACCGGCAACACGCAGAACATCAAGGCGATCAGTCATCCGAACATCTTCATCATCGGGCAGGGCCGGATTGCCTCCGCCGGAGTGTACCCCGGAACCACCGCCTACGAGAACCTGGTCGCGGCTGGTATTGACGCGATCAACAATGGGAACAGGATGAGCGTCGCGGTTCTCGACGCCATGGCGTCCGACGAGCAAGTCAGGATGACCGCTCCCTTGATCATGAAGGACGGGAACCCCTTCTGGATGTGGGTCATGCCCCCGTACATGATCAGGGACCTGGAAGCGGACGACAAATTCCGGAATATGTCGGCTTCCGTCCTCGCGCAGAACTACGCGAAGGACAACCCGTTCATCGTCGGCGCGAAGTATTTCCAGTCCGGCTTCGCAATCTTCGATTCCGCCACCGTTTGCTGGCCGCTGTCCACCGCATCCAGCCTGCCGGTTTACGGAGTCGTGAGTCCGACGAAACTCTCGGACTTCCGTTCGTATGCGTCCTACACCAGCTGGTCGTCTCACATCCTCGGCCAGAACGCCATATTCAAGGGTTACGGACGGCCGTTGGAGTTCAAGAAACGGATGGCGGATTATGACGAAATCCAGGCGATCGCATACCGCACCATCGAAGGCGCTTCCAGGGGTGACTTCTGGAACGAGGACGACGGCACCCGCGGCGACGCGATCGTGAACGACGGCAGTATCGAGGTGTTCGGATACGCCGCAGCCCCGTCCCTGGCCTAATGGGACAGAAAGGTAAACAGGTAAAATCATGATAAAAAGAATCCTTCTTTTCATCGCGATCCTGGCCGTTCTTTTCCCGGCGGCCAGTTCTTTCGCCCTTGTCGATCACTACAACTCCGGGACCATGTACGTGGTCGAGGATGCGTACCAGGTCACTTTCTACGGGATCATGGGGCCACAACTCACCGATTCCACGACCAATTGGTACACGAAAGCCATGTATATCGGTGATTGCAACGCCGGTCACGCATACGTGGGTGGGGTCACGTCGAATTCCCCGGCCTCCGCGGTCAAGGAAGACGTCAATGTTTTCGCGGAATACGCCATCTTCCTGGGCGCGGCTGAAACCTGGCGTCTCGGCTTGATCGCTTCAGGTCAGTGCTTAGACCAGATGGAAGCAGGAACCGTCCAAAACGATACATTGGACAATTGGGGCGCGGCAGGCACCACCGAGACGGCCATTCATAACCGGCTCTATAACGCCTACCCGTGGTTACGCCTTATTTTCGACGGTCAAACGGGTTCAGGAGATGCCACGGTTATATCGTGGTGGGTGTGCTTTACAAAAAAGGTCCCCGGATCCGCTTATATCGGATCCGCCCGTATCAAGTCCACTCACGATTAATTCACTCTAAACTTGTTTAAGGAGAAATAGATATGGCAACCGTTGTTCGAAACGCTTTGCGCTCGGTTCGTCTGACCAGACCGGCGACCGAATTCAGCAGCGCCACCGGGAATGTCTGGATCGAAGAAATCATCCTGGAAGGGTATGCGAGCAATTGCCCGATCAGGATTTTCGTCGACTTTGTTCCCACCACGTCTCACTTCGCGCACTACAATGACGGAGGCCACGTAGCTCCGGGATCGGAACTTATCGATCTCACCACCGGGGATATGTGGAGACTGTCCGAAAGCGAAACCTGGGACGCGATCGTCACCTAAACCTCTCAACATGACCGAAGGGGCGGCCGCGTCCTCCTTCCGCCGTCTGCGCGCGCCGCCCCGAAGGTTACAGAAAGGAGTTTGAATTGCAAGTACGTTTGAAAGACTGGTCCCTCGCGACGATCAAGGGTGTATCGTACGGGGTAAGGGTGGTGAATGCCTACCCCCGAAAATACTCCCTGAAGTGCAATGCGTGGACTGAAGTTCCCGACGCGGACGCCGTACTTCTTGAAACGCAGTACCCCGGACGATTGGTGATTTCCAAGACAGCGGATCCCATCAAGTCTCAGAAGGTTGCATTCGCGAACGTACCCAGGGCGAAGGGGAAGGATCCCCAGGATCCGAAATCGTTCACCCGAGTATCCAAAAACAAAGCCACAGGCCCGACCACGGATCCGGAAGTACCAGATGGTGATCCCGAGATCGAAGCCGACGGCGGAACCGCCGACGGTCCACCGACGGGTTAATCCCGACGGCGCCGGTTCGGCAATTTAAGGAGGTACAATGTTTCCAACAACCTGGTTGTCTCCGGAATTCACGGGCATCATCGCTCTTCTGGCGGCCGTAGTGGTGACCGTGACACAGACGATCAAAAAGACGATCGAGGCGTTTGTCAAGGTAACGGTGGCGCCCTTGATCAGCGTCGTCATTTCGGTCGTCATTTCGTTCATCGCCAGTTTTTCTCACCTGGCGTCCGACGGTCTGATCGGTTATTTGATCATCGTCGCGTGCGTGTGCCTTTCCGCGAACGGGATATTCAAACTGGTGAAGGTCGCCGGCGGCCCGAGTTAAGGATCGCTGGATCAGTTACGATCGGCGGGGAGGGATCTTCTGCCTCCCCGCCGTGGATTGAAACTAAGGAGAACGTCATGCCTGAACAAAAATCCGGTATTCTCGATTTCATCGGGAGCCCTTTCGGAATCGGATCGATCGCCTCCGGGGTGAGCAGTCTGGTGGGTCTACTTAACAAACCCAAGCGGCCCATGGTGGGGATGCTGGATCCGCGGCAGTTCGAGAAGGACATCGTACTCGACGAGGGCGATCTGGCCGGCGAACGGAACCGGATGCTCACAGGCGCGCGCGCGGAGAACCTTGGGAATATCGCGGCCATCAAACAGGCCGGCGCGGCTTCAGGTCTGAACGCGGGACAGGTGCTTTCATCTCTGGCCGGATCGTCGTACGGGATCGGCAAGGCGTCGACTGAAGCGGACCAGGGATTGTTTGCCACTCAGCGTCAATCCAAGATGGATTACATGGGAGAATTGCAGAAGTACCAGGGTGCCGTGGCCAACGCGAGCAATCAGTTCGACGAGAATAAGGCCGCCTGGACCGGCAGCATGACCCAGGCGCCCCTGGGAGTGCTGAGCAAGGCGCTCATGCTCTGGCGATACGATATGCAGAACAAGAAACAGATCGGTCCTTCCGGCAATCCGGGCGGCGATACGACAGGAAAGAATGTTGACTGGGGAGGTGAATTATAATGCCCAACGACAACGTGTTCACTCATTCCCACGATGAAGCCATCGGGATGATCGGCAATACCCTCGATTTCATCGCCGGAGAAAGCGCCAAGGCCAGGGAGACGCAGAGGACCCGTGAATTCCAGCAGGGCGAGTATCAGAAGGAACGGGACTTCAGGTCTGGCGAGGAGAAGAAGAAACACGCCAGGGACGTGACATCTCAGGTAAGTCTTGATTATATAAAGAATTTGAGATCAATCGGAACCAGCGAAGCCCTGAAACTTGCCGATCAGAAAAGCCAGGAACTTGCCAAGGATCCCGAGGCTTTGAATTTCGCCATGACCGGAGGGTTGAACGATCTCGGTCTGGATGTTTCGGCGCTCGGAAAGCAGTACCCGGGCGTGGAACCTTTCATGCCCCCGGGGACGAAAAGAATCACCATGGATCAGTGGCAGAAGGAAATCCAACCGCTTTACCAGCATCATCAGGACGTTCTCAATGCTAAGAACGATCAGGAAAAAGCGGACAAATTAAAAATGTACATGCAATACTGGGGACAGTTGGGAGCGGCCAAGATGAACCGCGCCAACCTGATTTCCCAGGCTGGACTTCCCACGGGCGAAATCGACGCAGCAGGTCATCCGATTTACGATCCGCAGTACGCCCCTCACGCCGATCAGTACATGGCTGAAACGGACAAAATTCTCAATGAAGGATACAGGGCTCTTCTTGGAGGACAGGTCCCGAGTGACGAAACCATCCGGGCATTCGGAGAACAAGGTAATCCCGACACCGCCATCAGGGCGTCCAAGGAAAGAAGCCGAGCGCAGTACAACGCAGGACAGGTGAAAAGTCTCGAAGAATTCTCGGTCGGCGTCCGGGCAAAAGTGAAGCCGATCATCGAAGAAGAAGCGAAGCTTCAAAAGGAAATCGTCCCCATCACGAAAGAGATCCGCTCCAAACATGGTTTGCCGTGGCCCGGGCAGGACAAGTTAATCGATCGAGAACATGAGATCAAAAAGCGCCTGAAGGTCCTGAAGGAGCGCCGGGAACGGTACGAACAGTCCGCCTCGGAGCATGAGGCAGCAGCCAAAAGCAGAAAAGCCTACGCATCTCCTGTCACCGATCCCTTGGATCTCCTGGGGAAATAATGCTTCTCGACGAACTGAAATCCGCACACCCCGAGTATCAACCGCTGGCGGACGACAAAATCCTCGAACTGGTCAAGGCGAAATACCCCGAGTACCAGGGTCTTCCTGATTCCGTGATCGCAGCCGGGCTCAACCGGAAATTTGGCAGATCTTCTCCCGCGCCGGCAGCTCCACGCGCGCCCATGGCCGGAACATTTGCCTTGGATTCCATCGCTCAACCCCAAGATTCATTTTCCGTTGAGGGCATGCCCCAGAATGCACCCAGCGTTACAGGCGAAGCCCAGGATCCATTCGCGGCACTTGACGGTACGTTGGGAGCCACCCAGGAACCGCAGGACGATCTCCGGATGCTTGAACGGTCACGCAGACAGAGAATTTCGGAAGAATTCGGCGCGCCCGGGAAAGAGGAATTCGATCCCCTGATGGGGTTCAAGGCGGCGATCCACGGGGTGGGACCATGGGCGGAAATGACCGCGCGTGGTCTGGAAGCGCAGGGAGGACCCCTGAAAGGAGTCTGGGGGACCATCGCCGACACGGTACAGGGCTTTACCGGCGGCAGAGGCTATATGGACGTCCAGGACGCCGCAGGGGGCACTGTAAACCCATTCGAGGCGCATAAGGCCGGAGAGGCGTGGAACACGTTCATGGCCAATCTCGGTCTGAATGCTCCGAATCAGATCACCGCCATGGGAGCGACTGCGCTTGGCGCGGCGATCGGAACGGCCATCGCGCCCGGAATAGGAACCCTTGTAGGGGGAGCTCTGGCGGGAATGTGGTCCATGTCCCTGCCGGAAACGGGTAATTTCGTTCAAACCGCCAAATCTCTGGGAATTGCGAAAGAAGATATCGGTCATTACGCCTCACTCTATGGAAGCATCAGCGGAGTCGTTGAGTATGCCGAGCAGATGCTCATGGCGAAGGCGATTCGTCAGGCGTTCAAAACAACCACGAATCCCGTCTTACGCAGGGAACTTATCAAACAGGCATTGGCGGATGCCGAAAAATCAGCTGCCACAAAACCGATCCTTTCGTTCTTGAAACAGGTTTTTGGCGAAGGTTTTGAGGAATTCGCCCAAGAGGGCGCTCAGGTCTTCTTGACAAACCAACTCATCAAAAAACTGTGGTCTGAAAAGCCGGATCAGTACAACCCCGAGAACCTTCCCCTTCAGAGTTACGATTCAATGAAGCGCGCCGGTGTTCTCGGAGCATTGGTGGGTGCCGGATCCATTGGAGGCGCTAAGGCAGTTCACACAGGATTCGAGAAGATATGGGATTACAAAGGCCAGATCCAGGAGGCCAAGGACAAGATCAAGGAAATAAGTCAATCCGCGGATGCCCGATCGTTGAAAGCGGAAAGCCCGTCGACGCCGCAGGATATCGTGAATTTCAACAACGAATTCGACAATTACGTGGCGAACGAATGGAACCAGAAGGCGGAGGCGCAGAGGAAGTACGATCAGGCTCAACTAAATATTAAACGTTCCAAACTCGAAAACGCGCCTCTTTTTTCTCAAACCGAAGAGGAAATGTTTCACGAAGATTGGAATACCGCGCGCGCCGAACACGAACAGGCCAAACAAGAAGAAGCCCGAAAGCTGGGTATATCGGAAAATGCGTACAAGCTCGGCCTGACCGCTCCGAAGGTTCACGAGATCGTGGCGCATATCATTTCCGGTAAGGGTGAAGTCAAAGAGGAAGATTTCCAATTCCTTCAGAATCACCGACCGGTCATCGAGAAAAACCTTCAGACTTCCCTGGGTGCGGAGTCCGGCAAGGCTGGTGAGTTGATGGGCGCCTTCGTCCAGAAGAACGTGGACGCGCACGAGGCCGCACTTCAGGAAGCCAACGCACCCGAGAACGCCCAGGACGAGGAACAGAAGGCCGCTGCCCGGAAGATGGGTATTACGGAAAATCAGTTCAACTCAGGAATCACTCCTATTTTGATTGACGCGGTCGTCAAAAAATCCCTGAAAGAAGGCAAGGTCAAATTCACACCGGAAGAAGTCCATCTCATCAACCAGGCCGGAGACGTGTTCCGTAACCGCCTTCAAGCCGCAATCAAGGATCCGACGATCCTTCAAGGAGTCAAACATGCCAAGACGATACGAGGCGATCAAGGCGTCGGTGCGGAAGTCGCACCCGAAGGCCTCCCTGGCGTCGGTAAAAACGTCGGCCAGCAAAATCTTCAACGCGACAAGGAAGCGGGGCGCGGCAACTATCCAGGAGTACGTGGCCAGGGAACGGAAGGTATCCCCGCCGAAACTCCGCCGAAAAAAGGCGAAGAAGGCCCTGGTCCTTCCGGCCAGACCCCATCAGTCGAAGGGAAACCAATCCCAATCGGGGGGGCTGCGCCCCTGGTAATAACCGATCCAAAGGTTCTGGCAGAGAAATATGGGGTTCGATACGAAAAGACAGCACATGGCGAACATTCATTTACAGATCTGGATCTGGAATCGTCTTTCCCGGTTGACGTAAATGCACCCTTAGAGAAAACTTTTCTATCAACCTACACTGCCATGTTGAGACAATGGGCCTCTTCTTCCAAGCCGAATGAATCCGGACCGACTAAAATGAAATTGGAACGGTTGGAAACCATGTCAAAGGAGGTGATCCCGAGTAAAAAAAGGACCGAAGAACCCGAAGCGCCCCGGAGGGTGCTGATCCGCGGGAAGGGTGAGGGTGCATGGGAGAACCTGAATCCGGAAGTGGCCACCTACCTGAAGGACATGGACGTTGAATATCGGGGAACTTTCAAGGATCCGGTCACGGGAGAGACGACGCACACCCTCATCCCCCTTGCCGGGGAGAAAGGAACAGCGCCAAGATCTATCCAGTTGACGGACGCGGATATACAGAACATTGAGGCCGTTAAAAAAGCCATCGGAGGCGAAATCGAATATGTGCCTCCGCCCCGCAAGAAACGGAAGATCCGCCGGCCGGGAACCAGGCAAACCGAGAAAAGCACCGTCGGCAATTACATCGCCACCGGCGGTAAGATCGACTGGCGAAGCGTTCAGGCTGCCGGATTGACCAGAGAATTCCAGGACATGCCCCCGCACCTGTTCACGAACTACCCCTACACGGACACTCAGGGCCGTTCGACCATTCTCCGGAAGGGACGCGGCGGCATGACGCTGGATCAATGGGCTCAGAAACTCCATGAACAAGGGATCATCGCGGAACCCGATACGAGGTTGATTTCTCAGTCCATCGCCAAAGAATATATTTCCCCTGAAGCCAATCCGGTACCGGAAGGACCCACCCGAGAACAATCGGTTACCGAGGAAATGGAACGCCGCGTCGACGAAGGATCCTTGAAGGTTTCGAAGATAGAGGAATTCCAGGTCGGCGATACATACGTCGAGGATCACCCCCTGGAAGGACCACGGGAATTCAAAGTCCTTTCGAAGGACGCGGACGGCGGAATGACGGTCCGTCCGGCTAACAATCCACATGCAGCACCCATCAAAGTAGATTCAGACGCCGAATTGTACGTCGCCAGCCACCAGGCCGAGATCCCTATTGCAGACCGCCAGGAAATGTTGCAGAACATGATCACCACGAACGGCGACGAAGTCGATTACAACACCATGCAGGACATCCGGAATGCGATCGGGAACGTAGAAGTGGTCGTAGAATCGGCTGGCGGGAACACGGCCATACTTGATTTCGACACCATCACGGAAATGCACCACCTCGAACAATTCGATCCGGCGAAAGTGAAATCGTATCACTTGACCGGGAAGATCCTGGAAGAAACGGCCACCAGCCTGAACCCGTCCCGGGAATTTATCAAGGACCTGGAAGTGCCAGGTCTTTCGGACCTGGTAGGACCGAAGCGGAAGCCGAGGGAACAATTCGAGATCCCCGGGCTCGGACAGAAGATCGCCCCCACCGGAAAGATCAAACCCAAGGGCGTCAATCTCGGTACCGAGGGACTACCCATTTTCGAAGGCGAGAAGCCGGAAGTGCCCCAGGGCGACATCTTCGACCAGGCCGGTACTCCGCCGGCGCCGGAAAACAAGGCGGATATCCTGAAGCGTCAATTGCAGGAATGGAGGAGGAAGAATGAACAGTCCATTAGATTCGATAGTGGAAAGTCCGTTGTCCCGGCCGGCGGAATCGTCACCGAGCCCGGCGTCCCTGGCCAGGGAATCAAACCTCAAAGCCCCGTCTCGGATCCTGTCCCAGCCGAAACTGAAAGAGAGATTACCGATCGTCGACCCGAACCTCGAGGGGATAGAGGAACGGGTGATCTACAACATGGCAAATCGCTGGTCACAGCGCGGTTGTCGGCCGCAAGACCTGCGGATCGATCCGTCGTTACTGAGAGCATTAGCCGGAACCTGATGGATCACCAAGTCGAGGGCTACGCTGCCGCAGTGGAGGCCCTTGACAAAGAAGGTGGGTTCCTGATCGGAGACGGTACTGGAGTAGGAAAGACCCGGGAAGAACTGGCCGTCGCGGAACATTACCGGCAGAAGGGTATGGCAGTCATCATCGTCACACGCCTGCAGGTGCTTTCCGGAGATTGGAAAACGCGCCAGTTCTACGGATCGTTCAAAGACGACGCGAAGGCCATGGGCGTCACCTTGAATTTCACCAAGGATATGAAACAGGCGAAGCCCGGTACGATCGTACTCACGACGTACGAGAACCTCGGCGCGGTCCACGACGCCACCGGATCGAACACCCTGGTCATCATGGATGAATCCCACACCATCAAGAACGCCGGCGCGCAGCGCGGATCCCTGGGCCGGAAGATAGCGGCAAAAGCCGGGAAGATCTTGTTCGCGTCCGCCACTGCCACCGATAAATTATCGTCCCTGAACTACCTGGCTCGGATCGGGATCTACGAGGGCCGGACCGAGTACGATCAGATGAAGCGATTGGGATTCGCCCTGAAAAAGGATAAAGAGGGGAATCCCACCTGGACAGTCAATTCCGCCGTCGGGGAGGAAGAAGTCCTGAAGCGTGTGTATTCGCTGTTCGATCGATTAACCACGGCCGGAAAGATCATCAAGCGCGAAATCTCCCTGCAGGGAATACCAATCACGTTCACGCGCGTTCATCTGGCTTCGGAGACGTTCGAGAAGATCCGGAAGATCGAGACGGCCTACGAGGAGGCTTTTCCGAACGGGATCCCCGGGAATTTCCTGGGCGTGATGCTCATGGAGATCCGCCGACAATGCGAAGTCGATAAAGTCCCTCACGTCATGGAAATGGTAAAGAACGAACTGGCGGCCGGCCGGAAGGTCATCGTATACGCCACGCTCATCAATCCGTCGCTCGATATTAATAAAAAAATAAAGACGGGCGTGGAAACTCCCGGGACGATCACGAATTTGAAGGAGCGTCTGTACGCGGAAGGACTGGTCAAGCCCGGACGCATCGCGGAGATCCACGGATACAGCGAGGAAAAGAACGCGGATGCTATAGACCGGTTCCAGAAGGGTGCCGCCGACGTGGTACTCTGCACGGTGGAATCCGGAGGTGCCGGGATCAACCTGGATGACAGTAACGGTCTCGGGCAGCGATCCATGATCATCATCACCCCGCCGTTCAGCGGGACCGATTTCGTTCAGGCCATAGGACGTTCGTGGCGTTTGAAATCCAAAACCAAACCGAATATTATCACACTCTACGGAAATACCCCGAATGATGCCTGGGGAGTCGGGATCATCGTTTCGAAACTTCGCCAGATGGAAGCGACTATCGCCGGAGAAGTCAGCAAGATGAATCCGGAAAATCGTTCAGAGTTCCTGGACGCCTCAGAAGACACGGACAATATCGCGGATCCGGCAGACGTCGAAAGCAACTGGCAACGGTCGAATAACCTTGGCACGGGATTTGTTCCACGTGGAACAATAGAACCATATATCGAAGGTGCCGAAAGCGATGAATCGTTCAGGACCGAAGATGCGTACGATCGGGCCATGGCCGCGGTAGTGCTGCCGGCCGGGAATCCGGAGATCGTAAAAAAGTTTTATTCGGACAATAATAATTTAATAAATTACGAAATAAAGAATTCTTTCGAACGATTCACGAACCTCATGGGTATTACCCGGATGACGAACGAATCACGGAACGATTTCATCCGGAGAGTCACGGCCGACAATCCCAAAATCAGGAAATATTACGATAGGATGGTCTTGGGCGTCTACGACGCATTCCAAACCGGGATCCAACCGGTTCACTTCGCAGAGATAGACGAAGCCCTTGACGGAATCGAAGACCGAGCGATCGAGTCTGAAGAATTCCCGGAGGATGAAGCCAGAAAAACGGTTCAGCCGCAGTCGCCCCATGTGACCTATCAGCAAGATCCGATGTACAAAACCCCCGCAGAGACCAAGGAGGGCAAGAACTTGGTCGAGTCCATGAAGTCGGACAAAAACACGGGCATGCGGTCGATCATTGATTTTCTGAACAAACAATGGGGAATCCTGATGGTGCAGGAGCGGCCATCGCGCGGCGCTCCGGCGTCCCACGCGAAACGCGGCATGATCACGTCCACCAAATCGAAGTCATGGATTGCCAACATCCACGAAGCCGGCCACGGCCTGGTCTGGTTTCTCGAAGACAAGAACCCCGGGTTCTTCCGGCAGAACGGAATGAGCAAAACACTCACAGCCCACGCTCAGTCGCCTCATTTCATGTTCGCCAGCGCGAAGAACTACCGGGAAGGGTTTGCGGAGTTCGTCCGTCTGTACGTCGAAAATTACGACATGCTCCGGGATAACTTCCAAGAGACCGGCATGCTCGAAAGCATGATCACTGCCGCGGATCCCGAGATCCTGGCCACCATCAAAGACGCCGCGCGCGCGTACAATGTTTTCCGGAATAAAACCATTTGGGAGCAATTTCAATCCTACACGAAGGACTATCCCGCGGAAACCGGTCGCGATTACTTCAGCCGGATCAAAAACGCATTCATCACGAACCACATCACCCAGGGCCATGCGCTTGAGACGATCGACCGTACGTTCCGTGGCCTGATCAAGAGTAATGCGGAATCCAAGGCGAAGGGTATGGAGATCGCGCGGCTGTTTATGAAGAACGCCCAAGGCAAACCTTGGGACGTTTTCGGGGCGTACGAAATGACGCTCATGACTTCCAGCGAGATCGACCGGTCCATGACGAACATGCCGATTTCCGTCACCTCAAACGGCTTGACGATCGACAGCACCACCCGTGACATGCTGGTGAACGCCGGATACGGCAACGTTCTCCCGGATGACATGAACGTTGCCTACGGGAACCGGATGGTTTTCAAAAACAAAACCCCCCACGATATCTACAAGGCAATCGGATCGAAGAATTGGGATCAGTTCTTCGCATACGGCGCTTTCAAGTCTGCAATCGTCAGGGCCGAATTCACGGAAAAACAAGGGGGTCCGCACGCCTGGACCGGACAGGCCGAAGGGATCACGCTTCAGGACATGAAGAACGCGGTCGCTGCCGCGGAAAAGGATCATCCGGAGTGGTTGACGGGGTTCCGGGACGTGGAGAATATTTTCAATGCCATCCACGTCATCAAGTTCTATGGCGGAAGGAAGACCATCCAGGATCTCATCGCGGACAAGGTGAAATTCTACGATTACTGGCCGCTTCACCGGGTATTCGACAAAACAGGGGAGATTGGCGGCCAAGCAACAGGAGCCGGCCGGCGGTTCGTCAGGTTCGATTACGCACCGGCGCATGGCAGCCAGCTCCCTGTGGTCGACGTGATGGAGTCGATTTACAACGACGTTGGCCGCGTCTACAGAGCGTATTACCAGAACAAGTTCTGGAACGCGCTCGAGAAGTTTCAGGGCGAAGTCCAGCATTCCGGCAGCATCCCGCTCGAGGCGCAGAATTACATCGCGCGGATCATGTCTCCGATCCAGAAGGTCCCGAAGCTCATGGCCACGGTCAGCAAGGAAGAACTGGCCAAGGAGATCGCGAAGGCCATAAACATCCAGGGCCTTTCAGTCGAGGGATATCCGGTCCAAGCCATGAACCCGCCGATCACCGCGGACGACGTGAATATCATGACACCGGGAATGGAAATTTGGAGATCTGTCGTACCGAATAAGATGAATGTCATCATGTACTACAACCAGTCTTCGAAGCAGAAGGAATTCAGGATTGTCCGCGATGCTCCCCTGTTCCTGGCCATGATCTCCGCGCGCAGGATGACCGAGACGGCCGCGTTCATCAATAAACACGTCGTGCCGATCACGAATGCCTGGAAGCGTTCGATCGTGGCGAGGATCCCATTCACGATCGGAAACTTCTTCGCCCGGGATCCGATCGAGGTCCTTTCTCCGGATCCGCGCGGGGAGTTGAAATCTTGGATCCCATTCCAGAACATCTTCCACGGCCTGTTCTCAGTCATCACGGGAAAACCGAATTACGTGCCGGACACGGAACTGTTTTCACGGACCCTGGCCGCGAGTTTTTCGGGGGCGAAGCTGGCAGAATGGAACGGGCTGAAGAAACGCCTGTCCGAGGGATTGTACATCGAGAATTTCGACAAGCTCCAAACATTCCAGAAAATGATATCCATGCTCGAACCGTACCGGGCGATCTCGGCGGTCCTGAAGCCGATGGAAATGGCGTCATACATGAGTGGCCTGAATTTCTTGACCGAGCAGTCCGAACGCCTCCCGCGCCGTGGTCAGTATTACAAGATGAAAAACAAGGGCTACACCGACGAATGGGCAATCGCCGGAATGAATACCGTTTCAGGAAAATTCATCGAGCATCCCGCCAACCTCACAACCACGGCGTTCTACCGGTCCATCGGGTTTCTGAACCCATCCATCCAGACCACATACCGATCGCTCCTGGCGTTCACGGATCCGGATCCGCGCGTCCGCGGTCAAGCCATGCTCCGGTTGGGGATCTTCGGGGTTCTCGGTACCGTCGTCGCGTGGTCCATCAACCAGGCATTGACCCCTCTTAAACTGAAGAAACGCGAGAAGGAGATCCCCGAGGAAGAGAAGATATCGTACTACCGGCTTGGCGGGTTCATTAAAATGCCGTTCGCGTACGGGATCACCGGCGCTGTCCAGGGGTACGTCTGGAACAAGTTGGACGAAATGGCCGGGCTGAACGATCCGGTATCATCCGAGAAAATGGCCATGCGCCTTCTGAAGGATATCGCGTTCAACATGCCCGGGGATCCGATGGTGTTCATGCAGCCGGCGGTGAAAACGATCGTCGAGAACATCGCGAACCACAATTTCTACTACGGCACTCAGATCGAAAACGACTGGATGAAATATTACGACGAGGAACCCTGGAAGCGCGCGTATGCGAGCACGCCACAGCTCTACATCGCCCTGTCCAAGATGACTGGCATGGGACCGCTGAAGATCCAGCATTTCCTCCGGGATGGCATCGGATATCAAATCGAGGACACCGCGCGGATCATGGACCTGATCGCTCAGAACCGGAAACTGCCTGAAGGCGCGGACCTGCCGTTAATCGGCCAGCGCATCGCTCGGGACCCGGTGGGATTTTCTTCTCGATCGGTCAAACAGGTCATGGAGTACGAACCGAAATATCAATCCCTGATGCGCAGATACAAGACCATGACGGAGAAGGGCATCAAGGACCCGAGTCTCGAAACACAGGTTTTGACCCTCCGGGTGCTGCACAACGCTTATTTGGAGATCCAGAAGCGGAACAAGGAGATAAAAAAAGAGCTTGAACAAGTCAAACCGAATTACGAACTTGTGAAGAATAAACGGATGGACATGGTCCGCATCGCCCGGATCGCTATCGAGAACCCCTACTACATTATGAATACCTACGGCGAGGAAGCCCTGCCTGAAGGTATTCCGCAGTCCGCTATCCGTCCTCCGGCGCTCAATGCGCGAAGCAGATCGAGATCCAACATACCTCCGATTTGGAAAAGGATGGAACCCAAGAAAAGTCCATTCGAGAAAAAACAACCTAACTTTTTAGAGAGGATCGCACAATGAAGAAAATCACCGTCGTACTGGCCCTGATCGCCGCAATGATCGTGATGGGGCAATCCTACAAGCAAGACGAAACGTTCGTGAAAAACATGACGCCACAGACGTACTGGTATATCCAGCGCACCGGCGTCGCGTCCACGATCACGACCTTCGCCAGCATGATCAAAAGTACCGCCGCATACGATACGGCCTGGTCGAGGGTCTACTGGAAAACACCGTCCGAATCGTTCCATGCGTTCGTATCGAACGCTCAGGACAGCTCCCATTACGAAGTCTCGCTTTGGACCTCGAACGCCTGGAATTCCAGGTTCATGCGGGCCGGTATTTTGTCTTGGAGCAATGAAAATGGCTACCGTCTCAGTCAAACACTGATCGATTCCGTCGGTTCGTGGAGGGCCGTATCCGACGATCTTTATCCGCCCGGTCATCGATATTTCAGGTTGTTGGTCCGAGTTAAAACAGGTCATCACGTCTGCGCGAACACGGACTACATCGAGATCACCGTTCTCGGAAGAAATGAGGAGTAAACCATGAAACGATGGATCGTTCTCATCGCCCTGGTCCTGGCGGCGACTGCCGGCGCCGTACATATCCCCAAGTGGATTACGGTCACGGACACGTCCAGGGTCCGAAAAACCACTCAGGATCAGTATATCTACAACGGCCGGCATTACGTCGGGATGGGCGGATATCTTCTTGAGCTGGCTTCTCCTGCGCTCGGATTTACTTTATCCGGTAAGATCAACGCCGATTATACCGAAACCGCGACGGCATCCGATCCGACCCGATATTGGGACTTCAGAGCCGACATCAATGCTGCCCAGACGGCATCCTCTGATGGAATTGCCGCTCTTTACGGTCGAATTAATTGGTCGAAAGGGGACAACTCAAACGCGGTATTGCAGGGCATAGAGGGCGTAGGGTCGAGTTCGTCTGCCGATGAGTCTATTACCTTACGCGGCGGATACTTTCGTACCTATATTAATGCCAACGCCGATGCGCCAGGATCAACGGCACGATCCTCGTTTGGTGCCGACATTTCCGCGCGCGCAGGGTATCCCGGCGGGGATGCCGTGCAACCTGAAAGTGGTACCGCCTTTGGCGGTGCACGTATCTGGATGGCTCCTTACTTCGCCACGTCGGTTGCCAATATCAATAACTTCCATGGTCTCTGGATCTACAACGAGCACCCGACGTACGATGTGACTAATGGAATCTATATCAACTCCGCGACTTCCGGCGGGTCGTGGACCAACTTCTTGAACTTCCGCAATAACGCCGACGTTAGTATGTTCAATGTGAGCAAGATCGGAGCGGTAACAACGGCAAGCGACGTCACCATCGGCTCCACCTCCGCAGGGGCGAACCTGACCGTCAACGGCACATTCTCCGCGCAGATGGCACCGGCTCTTGAAGCGGCAGGCTGGACGTGTACGGATGGGTGGTCTGCTGGAACCGCAACGCTTGTTAAAATAGCAGGTACAGGCACGGGCACGGCAACGCCTTCAGGCACTTTCACCGTTACGGCTGGCAGACAGTACGAAGTCGTCATGACTGTCTCAGCAATCGGCGGGACAGCTCCGACTTATACGCTCGGCGGCTCGGCAGGTCGGACACTTACCGCGACCACGTTTACCGACAGGATCACAGCCAACACCACGGCCAAGATAATCTTCAGCGGAGCGGCAGCTTCTACGATGACCATTACAAGCCTTGCCATCTACGAAGTCACGCCGGGCACAGGCAACGTCACAGCCAACGGCGGGTTGAAGGCAAGTAAGATCATGAATCTGGCGGGGACGGATGCGATTTATATGAGTCCGATTGATTTATATGTGGGTATATTTAACAAAAATCCAGCATATACTTTAGATATTACAGGTACATTGAATACTTCTTCGTATGGAAGATTTGGAAGTACCGCTATTGTTGGCGTGTCTTCTCAATTATTATACGGAGTTAGTTCTGGAAATGGAGTTTTGACCTACGTCGCCAACGCCTGGTATTTCGACAACTCAAGCTGGCGCATCGGAAATCCCACGCCGGAAGATCAAGACGACTGGACGCTGAACATCTCAAGCGACGCAGACGCGGATGCAAGCGCGACGACAGCGGAGCATTTCGGATTGAGCCTGACGCCGAACGCTACGCCTACTCTGGCAACTTGGGACATTACACATACGCAAAGTGGCGGGCTTAGATTTATCCTTCCGATTGGGTATTCTCCAAATACCACTACCGCAGCCGGAACATCAGTTGCGGATGACGGAGCGATAACTGTCACCAGAGCAGTTATGCGGATGGTGGGTGCGGATACGGATGCACTTCTTGACACCGCTCCCGCTATTGTTGATGGAGCATTCGACGGACAGATTGTTTATATTTTTGGAACAGTAGATGCTAATACTGTATCAATAGCAGACAACTGCAATACTCAACTTGCCGGTGGAGCAACGGCAGTTCTGGGTATAAGAGATAATATTTGCCTGATGTGGGATGCTGGATTATCTGATTGGATTGAAATAAGCAGGGATACTACAAACTAAAGGAGTCAACAATGAAACTGAAACGCTCGATCATCGCAGTTCTGGTCATTGCTGTAGTGGTATTGATCTATCCTCCGCCTGCCAATGTCCATGCCTCAATTGGCAGCACCAGTCTTACGGTCAATGCACGCAGGGGATGGGCAAACTACTTCCAAAAGCAGGGCATCGTGTGTGACCAGACATGGCCCGTGCTTGAACCGATCTTTATTGCCTATCTTGAAAATCAGGGGCTTGAATACAACGCGGACAGGATCAATGAGGATGCAGCCAGAGCGCAGAAGATCCAGTTCATTCGCGACCATCTACGCATTGCAACCGATGAAGCTATCAACTCTGCCGCTACTGCACTTGGTATGTGATAGGAGCACTCATGAAACGACTTCCATTTGTCATTTAAATTGGTTTTCGGCCATGGGAGATAATATATGCTCCCATGGCCGAAATTCTTCTTGACATTGCGTATCCCGTTTCGTATATTTTGACTACTTATGACGCAGACGGCCAGAAAATCAGCGAATATTTCCCGATCCATCCGGGGCATTCCCCTCGAAATCCAGAAGCGAATCCGGATCTTTTCGGCTGCGCAAGGCCTTAACGCCGTCGATTTCTTCGAGCAGTATATGACCCAGTTAATGGAGTATTTAGGCTCGGAAAGCCCGGATATCTCCGTGGCAGCCAGTATTGTCATGGGAACTAAGATCTACCCCTACCAGAACGAAGGCGGACGCGATATCTGGTCCATCCGGATCCGGGACACGTTCTCGGAAATACTGTTCAAATTCGGCCACGCCACCACGGGCTCCGTCGAATCCTTCATTCGTGAATCCATTATTCAATTTGGCAAACGTCTCCCCCCGAGCGATCAGATCATCCGAGGTTTTAATCGAAGAATGGAAAGGACGACCGACCATGGCCGAGAGAAAGTGGCTTACGACAATTGGGATGGACACGTTGACGTGGCACAAGACACGCCAGAAGGGGATCGGGAGCTCTGACGCTCCATGCATCCTCGGTGTTTCCACCTTCAAAACCCCGTACGATATCTACGCTCAGAAAATTTCACCGGAACCGATCGTATCCGAAGAAACACCCAAGATGACCGCCGGCAAGGCGCTCGAAGGCGCCATCGCGGAATGGTGGGGTAAGGCATACGGCTTCAAGGTAATCCGAGACAATAAATTCCGTTTCCATCCTCATTTCCCTTTCATGTTCGCGGAGCTGGACAGGATCGCATTCCACCAAGAGCGCGGCCCGGGCCTGGTCGAGGTCAAAAACACCGAACGGAAGATCTTCGAAAAGTGGCGTGTTGGTGAAATGCCACTGTCGTTTTACATCCAGACCCAACATCAGTTCGCGTGTTCCGGTCTCGCGTGGGGCGCTCTGGTATGCCTCCTGGACGGATGGGACATGAATTCGATCGATCTTTTCCCAGACCTCGAGTTCATCCGAGACTTGGAACGGATCGAGGACAAATTCTGGTGCGATTACGTCATGGCTAAGGTCCCGCCTCCACTGGTCAATATGGAGGACGTCAAGAGTTTCTATCCGGCGCATCGGCTCGGGAAGTCCGTGGAGCTGGATCCGGTCACGTTTCAGGCGCTCGGTGATTTGATGAACGTGAAGACGGAGCTGGCCGATCTTTCCGCGAAAAAGGATCTTCTGGAATTTACGGTGGCCAATTTCATGCAGGATGCGGAGATCGCCAATTTCAAGAAATTCCGCGTCGCGTCGTTCAAAAAGAATCCGGACACACAGATGGTGGACGCCGGCAAATTGACCGAGGAAAATCCGGATCTGGCCGAGAAGTACATGAAGCCCCGGAAGGGCGCGCGGATACTGCGGCCCTATTCGTCCGCGCTCATTCTCGCATCCAAGGAATATATCAGCGAAATTCAACGTACTCAGACGGCCGTTTCGGCGGCGGAGGTAAAGACAGATGGCATTCAAACCCCAGGATCAATCGACCAAGGAAGTGGCCCGGCAGGTGGCGAAAAAGGCAGCTGGACCGTCCACCGCGCCGGCGACGGAAGCACTGGCGAAGCAGCCGAAGGACTTCAGTCACTCGACGGCGATTCAAATTCAAAAGTCTCTTGAATCCTATCAGGAGCAAATCGTCGGGATCCTGCAGGACCCGAGAATAGCGAAAAGCCTTCTGACCACATTCTCGGTGATCGTGGCCAGAAACCCCGATTTGAAAAAGTGCACGCCGAAATCCCTCATCGGGAGCCTCATGCAGGCGATCATTCTCCGATTGAACATCGAACCGGCAATCGGTCACGTCTATCTGATCCCGAGAAACAACGGGAAAACCGGAGAACTCGAAGCCACGTTCAATCTCGGGTACAAGGGCATGATCAGCCTCGCGTACCGTAATCCCGATGTGGCCAAGGTTGTTGCGGAATCCGTTCGAGAGAACGACATTTTTGAATTTGTAGAAGGCTCGAACGCAAGCCTGATTCACAAACGCCCTAAATTTGGAACGCCCCGAGGTAATCTCGTGGGTGCCTACGCCTACGTGCAATTCAAATCAGGCGCCACGGTCTACAAGGTGATGGACCGCGAAGAAATCATGAAGCACAAGAATTTCTCCCAAGCCAGGAACGCCTCATTTTCTCCGTGGAATGCGCGCGTAAACAAGGAATCCGCCGAAGGGGACTGGGAAAATACCATGTGGGAAAAAACCCCGTTCCGGGCTCTGGCGAATCATACGCCCCTTTCTACGGACACCACGCTCGGAGTCGCCTCGGACGAAAAGACCATTCTTCCGGAAATGTTCAAGGGCAACAAACTGGATCTGGCGGAACTGGAAGATTTCGAACCCATGCCACAGCTGGATCCGGCGAAGGAAGTGAAGCCAGGCGCCAGCCCGGTTGAGGGTTCGTCAGTCTCAGCGGACACTCCCGGGCCGTCGGTGCCTGGCAGCACGAAGGAAGCGAAGACCGGGCCGGACAACACCCCGAATCCGATTGTAATGTCGGAACAGCCCCCGAAAGTACAGTCCGATGAGGCCCCGGCCGGTCCCGCCCTTCCTGAGTTGAAACCACCGATCGATCCGCCGGATGGATCGATGGACCTGGGCGACGTTCACGAGGAACGGGATCCCTCCGAAATCCTTCTCGACAAAATGGAAGAGGCGCAGACGGTCCTGAAGCTCACCCGAGACCAGTTTAAGGTCAAGATGCTGAAGTACGGCGTGGATATCGACAAGCCGATCAATGGCACCCGGATCAATGCGATCATTAAGGTGATCCAAAGCATGCTGGATTTCCACGATCCGAGTAAGTGATGTTCGACGTTGAACGGACACTGTACAAGGACAAGGCCAAACTGCAACAGATCGTCGATCAGCGGCCGTACCAGTTCTTCGTACCCACCAAGTCTGGCTTCGATATCATCCGTTCGATCGGCGTCAACGTCCCCGAGAAACGCATCTTCCTCGTCACCTCCGCCAACGGCGTCGGCAAGACCACTACCGCGGCCAACCTGTTTTTCTCCGTTATGTTCGGGAATCAGAATATCTTTTCAAATATCAAGGACGTCCAGACCGGGGAGATCATCCCCGGCTTTTTTGATTTCCCGTTTTATAAACAATACCCGAAGGGCTGGCCGAAGACCGCGTGGTACGTGACCAACCGCGACGCGGCCTCGGTAATCTGGGAACAGAAATTCAAACGCTGGTACCCCCCGAATCTCTACCGTGCCGGCAAAGTCGGGAAAACCTACGTCTCGGAAATCTCTTTCCCGTCCGCGAAGTGGCATCTGTATTTCAAAACCATCGACCAGGAAGAAGTCGCATATCAGACCGCGGACGTCGGCGTGATGGTTTTCGACGAAATCCCCCCGAGAAATATTTTCATGTCCTGCGTCTCGCGTCTACGCGCCGGCGGAATCATGATTATCATGGCCACGCCCCTTATCGGAGCGTCGTATTTTGTGGACGACATCATCGAGAAGATAGACATGGAGCCCAAGGACAAGGTTCATATCACCGTCGAGGTTTGGGACAACTGTATCGAGGAAGGCGGGCAGTGGGACCTGGGAGGGAAATTCGGGATCCAACCGAAGGGCAACCTTTGGAAGTCGAATATTATGGTCATGATCTCGAATTACGATATTGACGAGAAGGATGCGCGCGTATCTGGAAAATTCCAATATCTGTCCGGCCTGGTCTATAAAATCTTCGAGGAAAAGAAACACGTTTTCCCCGTGCCGATGATTTACTCGCCGTACAATTACGCCTACCGGTTCCTGATCGATCCGCACGAGCGCCGGCCGCCGTTCGCGCTCTGGATCCGGTACGGCAAAGACAATAAATGGCGGATCTTCCGGGAGTGGCCGTCCGTCGAGGACGAGATGTACCAGAAACGGATGTTCCACAACATCAAGAATTCAGACCCGTTCACTACCAAGGACTTCGTCGCGGAGTTCGTCCGCGTCGAGCAGGAATACGACATCCCGAACGACCGGATCCTGCAGAGCATCATGGACCCGAATTCAGGCCGGAAGCCCGAGCGCGTCGTCGGCCTGATCACCAAGGACGTGTACGAGAACGAATTCGCCCTACTCGATCGGCCTCGGTCGTTCATCACGTCATCCAACGACGATCTGTACGACGGTCATAAATTCGTCAAATCCCTACTGAAACTTCCGGCGGAGGA